>Ga0123355_10005565_pt1 | contig 18482 bp, 14 predicted proteins | sample TergutEmb28metaG_3_FD_89872 | JGI IMG/M metagenome (GOLD analysis project Ga0123355, IMG submission 89872) | Embiratermes neotenicus P1 segment gut microbial communities from Petit-Saut dam, French Guiana - Emb289 P1 | ecosystem: Host-associated > Arthropoda: Insects > Digestive system > Gut ... | reverse complement strand
TTTAAAATATTATATGTGAATTACTATATGTGATATATTAAAAAAATATAATAAAAAGTGCAATTAGTTGGCCATTTATATATACATACTTTTGCACGGAAAAATGAAAATAATGAAAATAATAAATTATTTACTTTGGCGTTCTGTCTATGTTTTAAATTATGAAGAATACGACATCATGTTTTTAATTGCTGGCGAATCATAGCATATTAACCCTTATCCTGCTAACGTGGAGAATATGGTGAGCTCCTAATAATGCCAGCAAATGGCAGGTGGGATATAATTCAGCTTTTAAAGGGTTAAACAGTTTATCAGCAACGATACAGCAGTGAACATTTCACGCCTGCGCAGACGATACACCCGAGCAAACACGCGCACACACGGTCCAAACACATTGGCTTTTGTAAGTACAGATGTTGAAGTGACATAAAAAAGGCGAGAGGGGGTTAATCGGAAAAGGGGTGTAAACAGTTCACTAGCTTTAGTGCTTTATTTGATGTGTTATCAGGCTGCTCACCCACTCACGCGGAGAAGCGCATTGGGACTGCAGTCCATATAAATGAGGTCTCATTCAACATGAAACGAATACAAACAAAATTCCCAATTTCATTATCCGCGCTGTTACTCTTTACACTACAGTGCGACCAGCCAGGCTTCATCCCACGTTTAATTAATTATATCGTCACAAAAAGCTATTTCATGAAAAATGTATAACAAACCATATCCCTGGTGACAAATAACGATTTAAAATTCGAATCATTCACTATACTACAACATTTATTTATTAATGGCAGGGCGTTCAACAGGATAAAAAAAATTTACAAGCTTATGTAGGACTAGCAGCACCATCATAAGCACAAATATGAGATTATGGAACATATTTGTTTCTAGAAAACTTGAAGAAAAAATCCCATTGCAGAACTGAGCGTTGAAGGAAGAATAATATTAAAATTAGTTTTAAGGAAGCAAAGCGCATTGATTTCTACTAAATTAATGTGGTTCAGGATAAAATCCAACTAACGGTTCTTGTGAATACGGTCAAGAAACTACAGGTTTTATGAAGATTGGAAAATTTCGTGATTTGTTGAATGAATGTTAGGCTTTCAGGATGTTGCATTCTGCAGGCAGTCAGTATCATTACACTGATAATGTGGAAAAGAATCGTGAAATATATTACTGTTAGTAACAGATGTGAAAATCTGCAGATACTGAAACTTGCTGGACGAAATTTTTCACCACTTAACTGGGAAAAATGAAGATATTTACTGGCGGCTTAAGTTTGATTCTTACTTCATTTAACTGTGCTTTATTGTATACCCAATCACTGAATTAATGCAAATTTCCAAGGACAAATTTCATATGGCTTAAAAGTTGGCGATCATGGTGTAATTTAAGGTAATATCGCAGCCTAACATGATTAAGGAAACCAGAACAAATTTGACAACCGACATGCGGGCAAAGAATGATCAGACCTGCGGTGTGTCAAGTACTCAGTGATTAATATTCCACCGAACATACGGTGGGAAAACTGCAAGAAACGTAAGGTTAAGCAGTCGCGATTCGAAACCGGTAAAATGTTTTAATGTGCCTGCTCTGTATACTGACGTTATATAATGTGGAGTGTTATGGGGGACCGCTAAAAACAAGGCAGCAGTAAGAAAGTGTGAGTCCGTTAGATTCGAATTGCGCACCTCCCAAATCTGAATAATTAATTCCATAGCCGTGCCAAAGAGAAAACTGGATGTGCGGTCAGCATTTATTTCGCCCACGCGCAGATTCTGACATTCGATGCAGATTTCTAAAGTGACCTATAGTTTTAGCAAAATTTTCTGGCCGGCGCAGAACCCAATGCAGCTGACGGTCTGAACTACACTGTGTACGCGAGACGGTAGGAGGAGGGTTTTTGTTTCGAATTGTCCGTCAGTCCGACTAGGTCCACTCTACAAACCCATACGTTCAACGGGGTCTGTAGTTGCCTTCTTCATGTTGAATAAATGTGAAATTTATTACAGGGGCATCCTTTTGTAAAACTGATAGTAGAAGGCGTGTGGGAGAGTGACGATCTGACTGTTTGCCCGCCGATAAGATGCCCCCCGGTTGGCCGATTTACGGGTCCCGCCATATTAAGGCAATCTGAAGATGGCAACTGATTAATTTACCTAAAGGCAGGAAAAAAACCCATTTTTTCACTAGGCAACTTAACCCCCAAAGCAGACCCATTGTTTTGGACACCAGGAGTGAAAACCCAACAATCAAAATTACAGTAAACTCTTGAAAAGGCCCAAGGGAGTGAAGAGGAAACTCGAGTCTCTTTGCGAGTAACAGTTCCAAGAAAAGTCGGTCGGTGTCTGTGAACTTGTAGGAAAGCCGGAAACATATTTTGGCGAGCGAAGCCGTGTAATAGGACAGAAGACTGGAAATATGGAAGATTCCAGACAATGTAACGAGCAACAGCAGCAGTAGTGACAGAGAACGTGTCAAATATGTGGTGGAATATTGTTGGTACAAGGAGTAAAACAGGAGAGGTGCTACGTATATGAGCGTGTTATTTTCAGAAGCCGCACTTTCTTATTCGAAAAGACCGTTGGTAAAGATTATCATAATGTATTGTGGAAAGAACACTTCAGGTCCATTCTTCTTTACGTTGACAATTACGTCCTGGAAGCCGAAGACGAAAGATTACAATGTCGCTGTATACTCTCGTTTCGTAACTATTTTACCGATTACAAAAGAGTTTTAATGCAGAACGACGACATAATCTTGCCTTCTTCCTTCAAGCAGCAACTACCTCTAGGCAAGAAATTGGTAATGCACAGCTCATACTTTCCTAAGCTAACCTTAGCTTGTCATCCTGCTGCATGGCCTGACGAGGCTTCAGTTTTCAGAGAAGTGTCTAGTTTGGATAGGACAAAAGAGATTCATATTACCGACATACGAGGATTATTCAGAAAGTAAGAACCGTTTCGCTGTAAAAAAAAGTCGAGTAAGGTCTCGTAAAAAATTTTATTGTTATCAGATTCTACATTCTTCAAACTATTTTTCCACACATTCGCCGCCATTATTGAGGCATTTATCGTAGCGGGGCACAAGTTTTTGTTTTACCCTTCTCATAGAATGCGGCCGCCGATAACCCAAATGACTACTGACAATGTCATAGAGCAGAGTCCTCGAAATCTGAGGAAATTGCAGGGACAGATCAGAAATTGTGAAACGTCTGTCGTCACGCACTCTTCCGTTGGCCTTACACACGGTATCATCATTCACCAAAGATGGACTTCCACTTCGCGCCTCATCGTACAGGTTCTCTCGTCCTTCATAGAACATCCGAACACATTTCCTAACCATGTCATCACTCATCGCATTGTCACCATACACTTGACAGATCTGGAGATGAATCTCACTTGGTAGCACATTCCTAGCGTTCAAAAAACGAATTACAGACCGTATTTCACAGTCGGCGCCCCTTTCAATTGTCTGAAACATGGTTAACGCAAGGAACAAATATAAACATAATACGAATTTCACGAAATGGCGTCTGTGGCTTCTCAATTTATAGAGGAAGTCACTGCACTTGTGCAAAGTGACAGTCTCGAGGATGCGCGAGAGATATGCGCAGAAGGTACTTTCTTTCCAAATGACCTACATACTTTTGAGCTGTTCTTTCTTGTGACCACTCATGTCAATGAACGTCCAGGGGTTTTACTCTTAAGGCATAGATGTAAGAAGTGGGGGGTTGAATATGGGTCAAACACAGAATAAATACGTGCCAAATATCTAAGTGGCGAGCACCGTTCCCACGATTTAGCACGTATACTTGATCTTACCCTTTTTGCTCACGGTTTGTTTCCTGTTGTTAGCGGTGGGGACAGGGGTGTGCAATATGTGACATGCAAAGGCAAGAAAGCTACTTATGTGACCTTCCTCTCGTCGACAGGATTCGATACCTCTGTTGCCAATGAACAAAACTAAAACTGAACACAGGTGGCACTTTCTTTTTTGAAATGTTAAGGAAACTGACTGCAAAGTAAAGGGTCTTGAATGTGCAGCTGATAGCTATCCAACTTGTCAAGACATTCTGTTAAAAATTCCGAAGTTTCTTAAAATTCTTAACAAAACCCATGAATGAAATCTAACTTAAAATATTTTAACTTTCTTTGCGTACTCACACCCAATTTCTGTAAGGTTCACAACTAATTTCATAGTACAGTTTTTCAGTCGGGGTCCGATCAAGATACTCCATGTTAAAATAAGAATACCTGTCACCGCCGAGCCAAAACCGAATCAATAAATAACACTCTATGCCACCTTATTCCCGTTTGCACCCTACGAGCATATTTTTGAAAGATCCATGACTGCTTTCACAATGACTGCATCAGCGGTGTTATTTATTCTTGTTCAGCTTATTGGGATATCACGGAAACAAAACTATCTTGTTCTCTAGTTCACAGAATTTCCCTTCTTCGAAACAGATCGAAGTTGTATAACTGACTGCCTTCAGTCTAAGGGCCTATATTTATTTATTTCCTTGTATTCAGTATATTACCTACACTCTTGGAACCGTAATTTATTACCGTCACGCCATGTGTCCAGGCTCACCACTGAAACCGACACAAAGCAGTTTGAGTTTAATATGTGGTCCTATCTCAAGTACACGGATAAAGTAGGTGGCCATTTGGTTCCACAGAAAGAATATATTTCTTACATATAAGTGATTACGAACTTCCCAATAAAACCCCTTTACATATGGAAGAAAAATCCGGCTCTGCACATTTGTGCAATGTTGTAAGATACCTAACAATTAAATACGAGGATTATCCAGAAAATAAGTTCCGTTTGCGAATATTGCCTCTGCAGCGCTGCGGTCACGATGGTGCGCATGCGTGCCGAGTTTGTTGATTCTGTGGCAAGGCAGGGAAGGAATTTGCAGACATTCGAACAGTGTTTACGCACCGTGCTTTGTGTTTATAATGTTTAAGAAAATAGAGAATCCCGCCGCATGTGAAATGCGGCCTGTAATCCGTTTCTTGAATGCAAAGAACATGACACCGGCTGAAATTCATCGTCAGCTTTGTGACGTGTATGGAGAACATGCCATGAGTAGTTCAATGGTACGGAGATGGGTGCGACTGTTTAATGAAGGACGCAAAAATGTGCATGATGATTCGCGAAGCGGCCGACCTTCTGTGGTGAATGAAGATTTGGTGCGTGCAGTTGAAGCGAAGATTAGGGAGAACAGACGATTCACCATTACGCCACTGTCCCTGCATTTTCCTCAAATTTCACGGTCACTTCTTCACAAAATTGTTTCTGAGGTCAAAGAAGACGTTACCACTTGCTTTGCATCGCAGGCGGCATCATTCTGCGATGAAGGGATACAAAAACTGGTGCAACGCTATGACAAGTGCCTCAACAATTGTGGAAACTATGTCGAAAAGTGGTGTACAGTATGTACATCAAATGGAAATATACGTGGCTTGTAATATATATTTATATATATATATATTTTTAATAGCCCATCGGAACTTACTTTCTGGATAACTCTCGTATATCAAAGTGTACCATTTCACTGAGAAACATTTGCGTTCATTAGGTAAACGAACGCTTCTCGATTAATTAAGGATTAAGCTCAAATAAAACTTACTGTTTGAGGAGACAGAAGGCAACGTTTGAGCTTAATACCGCGTGCACACGAGGACTGAAGTGGAGGTACAGGCATAAGTGTGTGTACGTATAGGATTTGCCGGTGGTTTTAATGGTTGGAAGCTTAGAGGAACGGCTGTATATGTCCAGCCAGTTATCTGGTCAGACGGTCCGATAATAAGTACTGGGTATAACCTTGGGTATATGGGCGTGACTCCCACAGGAGTTATAACTTGCAATCTACTGCAGGTTCAGGTCCCACCCCACCCCTCTTACTTTTAGCCCCATAGGGACTCGTTAAAACACGCTCTCACTTCCTCACTTCTGCACAGAAACTTGCCACCTAATATATCTGTTGAATTTCTTGTTCTGGTGTTCCTGTAAAATTTAGAGAATTGTCGTAGTCGATGGAGAATATTTTCACTGGTTCAACGATTTTAGGGGATGAAATTGTTTAGTTGCGTCATTCAACATTTATGAGGCCGGAAATCATTCTTTTTCTTTCTTCTGCAGGGGAATAAAAAAAAAATATGGGATCAATAATACTCAACCAACTCTGTCCAAGAGATTCCTTCTTGAGAAGCCAATAGTCCTTCACCTACTCAATATCTTCTCCGCCTATTAAAGAAAAGATAGTTTATGTAAATATTTAGAGGATGGAAAATGTTTCTCAAAATTGAAAATTTACGGAATTGTGAAGATATTATGTAAAGTATGGAGACTGAAATAAATGCGTCAGACTTGAATTTCTGATGGCCGTGAATATAAAACTTGTTCTTATGTATATAACGCTATGTAGTTTTCTTAAATATACTTCTAAGCGGATTACCAACACTTTGATTGGATCAGCCACTGTATGGATATGGAAATTATGATACACAAATTTGTTATCTATGTTTGTTTCGGGAATAGAAATAATTTTATTAGGATCAGTAAATTTTGGAGGATAAAAAGAATTCGAATCCAACATGTTTGGGGCCTGGAAATATATTGCTTAAGTTGGTAATTAATAATCTGGACGAGGAAGTCATTTAGTTTGGAAGCATTAGATGGCAAATATTTGGGCGGAACTAATAGTTTTAATGAAATTCAAGATTTAGTCTGTCTCGTATCTGAATTCTCAGCCTTGAACGACATTTAAGTAGGTAGGTTTCACCCTTTTCATAGGCCACGAAGGCCCTTTGGGTGAATAGAGTTATAGTTCTACTCTTTCTAGGACCTCGGCCCTAGATGGGAGTGGAGGGTGAGCCCCACGTCCCGGTCAACTCTACCCCCGATAAAGACCTGGTACCCATTTTACAGGAGGCTGGTTGCGCCCAAGGCCTGGTTTGGACGGGTGGAAAATCCCGCCCCCGCCAAGATTCGATTCCCGGACTGTCCAGTCCGTAGCCAGTTACTATGCCGACTGAGCTACCCGGCTCACGAAACGACATTTTAAAAGCCATTAATTTTATTTCAATTACGAGAAAGTTGAGAAGGCAGTGACCAATGTAGTACATGGAAACAGAGAAGTTATTGGACATTAATTTGTGTTCAGAATTTGGGAAATTGAAATGACTTTTTGACTTCTTTGACGTAAGACCAACGACGCGGGACGCATAATGATTTCAGAAAGGAGAAACGTGGTGAATTATGGCGATTTTATTTATCTAACTATGCAAAGTTATATTTTTTTAAAACTGAAATGAAAAGTTCGGACCTAATGTTTCTTCGTCTAGTTAAAATTGATTAACCCCCTCCCCCCGGAGTTTTCTTCATTATAATTTAAAATACGTTGCATAAATCCATTTGAATACAATTTAAAAACTATTTTAAAAGCAAGTTTTGAGGTTCTCGCAGCGGTATAGCTCAGGATTCCATTAATCTTGGATATGATACTGAGTCACTGGGTAATGGGTTACCGACATTTCGAGTCAAACTAATCTAATCATCTTCCAGGTTATAAACAGCCAAGCAGAATATTTTAGTTCTTGAAGATTAAGAAACTAAGTAGCCTCGAAAACTCGGTGTCGGATTACCCAGTGACGTGGAGTCATAACCCTGCAAAATATACCGCTCAATATTTGTAAAATATCAGCATTTAGGGTTGTTAGTTTTTGGGTGTAAAGTATGGTGAGAAGAGCTCGATTGGAAACAAACTAGACATTTATTTATTCCTCGTATAGCACAAAATTTTGTTGAAATTAGCTAAGAGTCCTGACGAGTTATTTACATTTTAATAATATGTCGCCACTCTCCTAAAGACTGAGCGCCACATTCCTGAAGGTAGGAACCTTGAACATTATGCAACAAAACAAAAAACAAACTTTAAAATAGGAATTCAAAATGAACGCCGATCAGCCCACCGCCTCACCCTATATCACCGTGAGAGGCGTGACAGTGAATAATTACAGAGCGTTTTAACACTAACGGCGTCATAATCACGTAAACATTTTATCCGTCCAGGTTACAATTTTTAAACAGCTTTAATTGAATCAAATGTTATATTATAAATCATAAACATGAGTGAGTCTCGCTGTTTGGTGTATAACTTTGCCTGGAAATGGTAAAATAATTAGCTGAACCTGTAGCGATGGCGAATGAACGTTCCAGTCAACACACAAAGGAGATCTGCATTATTATATTGAAAAATATAAAATGTTAGCATTGGCTGTGGACATGACTGATTGGCTTGTGTGAATAGAATAGTGGAAATTGCCGGGGGAGGGTTGGTGTTGGGGGTGGTGGGGGGAGAGGGTAGCTGTCACATGAAACCATTTCGTTAGTGTAGCTTCGGTAACTTCTATAATTCCAACAGATTGCCTACAACTGTCTTTATATCGCTCTGTAATAAAGCTTATTTGTGGGTCGGGTAGCTCAGTCGGTATAGTGACTGACTACGAGCTTGATGGTCCGGTATCGAATCCCGGTGGGGACGAGATTTTTCGCCCGTCCCGACCGGCCCTGGGACCCACCCAGCCTCCTGTAAAATGGGTATCGGTTCTTTCCCGGGGGTAAAGTGCGGCCGGGGCTTCCTGCTGACCACTCACTCCCTTTTATTGCCGCGATCATGGAAGAGTAGAGCTATAACTCTACCCACTCTCTGGGCCACACCGGGCCTGTAAAGAGAACAATTTACCTTTTTTTTTTAATACGGCTTATTTGACTTAGAATAACAATGCGAGTTACAATTGCGAAAGCGTTCTGAAAAATAAGTTTCTGGACACTCAAACAAGTAATTATAAACAAATATTAAAATGAAATTTATAATATAAATACATAAGTCTAATTAAACTATTTGTTTTACGTCTTCCTTGCATAAAGACAAATGGTCCCGGTCCTTTAATTAGTGGACCCATTTGACAGTATTGGCTGCTATTATGGTCAAATAAAGGAGAATTAAGTTGGCGGGGAATGTAACACGCACGGGATGCTGAAGAATTGCTAACACAATTATGTTGGAGAAACTTGAAGGAAATAAATCATCTGAGAATGTAAGGCAGTATAATATTAAAGCAGATCTCAAATACGTACGTTATGAATTTTAGGTCGTGTCACTCTTAAATAGCGTGGTTAGTCGCCGGCCTCTTAAAGCAGAGGCTCGGGTTCGAGCCCAAGTTAGTAAATATTGGATTTGTGGTAGATAACATGTAATGGAACAGGTTTTATCCGAGTACTTCCGTTTTATCCTGTCAGTATCTTTGCTCGAATACTTCATACTCATTTACTCATCACCGAGGTTACATAATCTTAGCAACTGACAGCATCCTCAAACTTCCACACCAGTTTGTGGATTAGATTCATCTGGCTCAGGATAGAAATCAGCGATAGGTAGTGGAATTACTTTTCTTGTCCTTCATTGTGTGGTTCAGGCACTCGGCTGTTGCTGTACATCTCAACTTGCTTTGTGTTCCATGTTTCTTTTCCCATCAAGTTTTAATATTTACAAGTTATGATATTTGAGGGTTGTTTGAACGTGCATCTTATCATGAAATAAAGTGAAATGCCAGCTTGATGCATCAATGTAAATTATTGAAATTTCCTCAGCTCGACATGTTTCGGGTGCATACGTCCATCATCAGGAGAATTAGATGTTGAGTTGCAGCGTGTGGTTTTCTGCACCGAGCTAAGGAAACTTCAATAACTTACATTGATGCATCATGCTATGATATGTGCGAGTTTCATTCACTCTTTCTATTGGGAATTGCATGATTAGCTGAAGGCAGGTTAGATTCTCAAAACGGACTCTGCTCAGACAGAGTCAGTTCGTAGTTCTACATACTTCGTGTATTTTGCTCTGTGTCCCACAATTTTTCTGAAGTGTGAAAATAAGTATCTCCATTCCTTTCCTTTCATTCCTTACTTTATCTGTTCCATTGCGGTACTCCACACTCGGTAAATATTTCATCTCTTCTGTCTGAATATTTCTACGCTTACTTTATTTCGGAAAGCAAATTCCACTACAATATAAGAGCATCAGCACCACAAAAGTGTTATAAAATTTTAAATCCTTTCTCTTTAATTTTTTTATACTTTCAGCGCCCTTGCGTCTTTCCCTCACAGACCTTAATATTCATCATTCGGAAATCTTATATTTCTAAAACTTGCAAAAACGGCCCTTTCAAAACAACTGTAGCTCATGATTTGCTCTACTTTACACACATTGATTTTTGAGTCCCTAGTTTCTAATTCCGAAAGAAACATTTTTTTGTCAGGTCCGAAATAAAACGTACTCAATTCACGCAACTAAGGCATAATTTTCTGTCAATTGCTGGTGTTTTATTTTTTGTTTAAAGTCGTTAAACGGTACTTCAGTTACGCACAGTGAGAAACGCGATTTATAAACCCACCAAATATTAATCGGATGATCACGTCAAGAAGGATGTGACACATATATGAGAATGCAAAAGTATAAAGAGCTTTGGCGTGGAAACCTGAAAGACAGAAGCCACACGGTGGCCTAGTTGTGGAAGACAGGTTAAAATGAAAATGGATGTTGGTTCGAAGGGCGTAGACTGAATTAATTTTTTCTGAGGATAGCAAGGTTTTCGTTCACTTTTTCTTCATATTTGGAAGGTCTACAGTTAAAACAACGTCTAAACTCATAATTCTCTTCGAGTTTCTTTATTGTGGATATATGTGTAGGTACTTCCAGGCAAGACAAAGTACAGTTACTCAGCTTAAGTCACCCTGCAATTCATCACTCACAAACCGCGCTGATTTACACCGACTTGATTACTGAGGGGTTAAATAACTTTTGACTAAATAAGGAAAAACTGTTGACATATTTTCTGCAAGACATTTCTGTATCTGTCTATAAAAACATAAAAAGTAAGATTTTCGATCAAAATAATACTTGGTACAGAGAAATAATAATTGTTCATGCCTGTCATGGGTACAACAACAATTTTTATTACTACCAGCTTCCAATATACTGTATATCAATATCCCTCACATTTATACAACTTCACCAAAAAATGTATACAGTGTAACCATCTGACTCTTTTACACCACGTCAGCTGTATATAAAATTGAATGTTATATTACTTTGTTTGATTCCCTGATGGCGGTTTCTTGCGGACCGAAACGTATAGCAATGTTCAGTGTGATATTGTAATGCAATTATCTAAGGAACATGTGTGCGCAATTTGTTGGTTTAGTGTCGTGAATCTATTATCAATAATGAACGGAATTACCAACATAATGATCAATTTTCCTGCAAAGGGATTAACACGCTGCCACACACACACACACACACACACACACACACACACACACACACACACACACACCTTCTTCTAACCTCTGACCTCACAATCCCCAGAGGCCAACCCACGTCCCCAGTACGCAACTTGACACGCCCCCCGACATCGTACATCTAAATTAAAGCTACTTTAATGAGAGATTATCACCCCGGTTAATATAAGATTATCACCTTAAGTTTGGGTCCTGGGAATTCTAACCCCTCCACTTTCTCTTAACACGTGTCTCTCTCCCTGCTCCTCTCAGTGCCACCATAATCTCTAGACAAGGCTGTATACGTTTGCATGACGTAATAATGGATGAAACATGTTTTCTCAAGATGGTAACACTGGAAAGTAGTTTCGGAAGGTCCATATAAAGTAAGATAGTAAGTCACCCCATAAATCAGGCAGCGATGGGAAGTTAATCTCACTTGCAATATACGTTGCCACCGAACAATATTGGGGTTGCAGTCCATGTTTCCCCAGCAGCCCGATCTTCCACCCCTATTTGTCTTGGTGAGTGTGAATGACTGCATTGCAACTGTCCCCCATTGCAATGTTCAATATTTGTCACACAGCATTGATAATACTTACAAATCCCCTATTCCAGTGGGAGAGCCCGGATAGCTCATTCAGCATAGTCACTAGGCTATGACCAGGCAACCTAGGAATTGTGGTTCCATTCTTGACAGAAGCAAAAAGATATTTCTCTTACTCTAAGAGCCCAAACTGGCCACGGGGCCCACTCAGACTCTTTTTTTTTTTTCCTTCGGGGGTAAAGCGTCCAGTGGGTGAAGCTGAGCACTCACCTCCATCTAGTGTCGAATTCAAGAAAGAGAAGTTTTATCCCCAACTCCCTTATGGTTTTATCCCATAGACCATTGTTTCTCAACCTTTGTGAGACCGCTGCCGGTAAATTCTTTTTTCATAAGACGAGGGCCCGGTCCAAAGAGATTTACTCGTCAGTACCTTTCCAATTTTTTTTAAGTTCATACATTAAGCTAACACAAGTATTAATAATTAATTATGGCATAATCATAAAGAGTATTATTACACTTATGTGTACGGTGTGGCATGTTGACAAATATAAAATTGCATTAAAATAGTTATCAACTCCAGGAGAATCCCTCGCGGCCCGGTATAATTGATACTAGGGCCCGGTACCGGGTCGTGGCCCGGCGGTTGAGAAACACTGCCATATACAGCTTTAAGTTTACCTTATGACAGTGCTGCCCACAAGATACTCCGTGGGCAGAAGCTGGTCCGTGGCATCTGGCAGTCATATACACTGAACATCCATATAAATTTTCACCCTGCTTTTCGGTCACTCTCCTACTCGTACTTGTGGGACGTATTGTGAAGTGCAAAGACAGACCCAGAAGCCTGGCTATTCACATTTTTACAGTCCCATCTTTTCATCGGGAACTCATTAGCCAGTCTTCATTAATTCACTCGCAATACGTGCTTTGTACTATATCCTATCTCAAGGGAAAACAGTCCTATTTGAAACAAATTCCGCGAACGAGGGAAGGATAAATCACGTTTACAGAAAGAAGACCTTTGTTGCGTTGCGTTGCGTTCTACCAGCATTTTCCTGTTTTAAACTTGTTCGTTCGCCTTCCGTCGAAGATAAACACAAAACTCCAAATTGCTAAGGTTTGATGGAAGAGTGGTTTATATCTCATAGAAGTATGTACAAATCGAAGAATGGAAGACAAAATATTGTGAATTGATAAACTCCAGGCCCTGCAGTGTTTATACGATCAGTTATTAGTTGTCATAACTTAACTACATGAGGCACGCAGAGATGGAGCGCAGATATTGCAAGTACAGCATCTTCCAATAGTTGTGACTTCATAGACAGCCCATGGTTAACTGACGATATCAGAATCAGAAACTCAAACTGTACCTACGCAACAACGTAGACACCGTACATATTGATAATTATCACCACAAGTAAAGCGATGCTAAAATGGGTAGTATACAAGTTCCTGAGTCCACAGAAATAACAAGATACTAGCAAAATCATTTAAACTTTTGACGATTCTTCAGTAGAGCCTGCGTACTGCTTGGCAACGTAAAATGTAGTATTATCATTAAGCAACTACCATAGAAAATTTAAATAACTGCTACTGTTATATACTAGCTGATTATTGATTGCCGTTACGCTATATATAGGGTGTTTCAGGAGGAATAGTAAATATTTTAGGGGGTGGTATTATGGACAATTCCGAGTAAATAAGTTCATATAACATGTGTCCAATTTTCAATGGGTGTGAAGATACAGCTGTTTGAAGTTGGCGCTTACAGAACAGATTTTTGTCTGTGGGGATAGATGAAACGAGAAGTCTACAAAGAAAAAGTAAACACAAGAGAAGAAATGGTCGCTCGCATTATGAACAGTGCTGCCCTCATAAAGCAAGAACGCCAAGACGACCTCAGAAGAGCTACACGTACTGTTGCCAAGAGGGTTGAAATTTGCATTGAAGTCGATGGTGGGATTTTTGAACGCTGACTTCGAACTGTTGCAATTTATTGAGATCATTTACATAACCAATAAATGCAATCAATACGTCATTTGTCTTTCCTTCGTACCTTTTGTCAGGCTTTTTATGCGTATCTCCACACCCACTGAAAAATTAGACACATGTTTATATGAACTTATTTACTCGGAATAGTCCATACTACCACCTCCTAAAGTATTTACTGTTCCTCCTGCAACACTCTGTATGTATAGAAGGCACTACAAATGATAAGACACACACTAAGATTAGCAAGGAATTTCTGCTGATTTATCACCATTATTCTGGAAATACGGTACATATATAAACTACCTGAATTGCAAAGCCCTTTTGCTAATAAGAAACAGAAAATAAATGAGAGCCATTTCTAACCAAGCCGTTTTTTTTTTCATGGAAATATAAATTAACCCGCATTGGCCAAACAAAGAAACAAATTTCAGTAAAAGCGTTTAGTAATCATGCAGTCTGTAGATGGCAGCAGCAGTGAATTACAAGATGTAGTGTCCTCATAATTAATTTGCTTACTATATCTGTAGAGTTTCTGCCCCAAGGAACATCATGTTTTTTAAAGAAACCAGCATACGTCACATGGCGTCACGCGATATGCGGGACAGTTGGTAGAACTGGTGTAATGTCAGGCACAATGATAGATTAGGTGACAGGTGCCACAAAGGGCAAGGGGTTCTACATCACGCGCAATACAATGCAAATGCTCACGTTAAGCCACTGCATGAAATGTAACTTCACAACAGTAAATTAAAATTTGTCACAACTTTGCAGGTGAGACCAGATTGCCCTACCGCTCACACAAATTTTATGTTTGGTCACTCATATTCGCTGTAGAGTCCCATAATTCCACTTCAGGTGCATGTCCGAATCTTCCAATAGTTCGTCATGGTCTCCTCTCTATAAGTTAAAGAGAACAGTGGCCGACGCTATTTCGATCGAATGCGGCGTTGAAGACTGACATTACCCGGTGTTAGTGTGACCGCCCATCGTTGGTATAATAATATAAAAACAACCAACTAGATGCAACAATGATAGTTTATTAATAACTTCAATCAGCTCAACATGTTTCGGGCGATAGTTTCGTCCATCCTCAGGAGCACTAGACTGTGTTTACAGCTTGTGGTATAATGCACCGACGATGCTGCCTGCTAGCAGCATCGTCGGTGCATTATACCACAAGCTATAAACACAGTCTAGTGCTCCTGAGGATGGGCGAAACAATCGCTCGCAACATGTTGAGCTGATTGAAGTTATTAATAAACTATCATTGTTGCATCCAGTTGGTTGTTTTTATATTACTGACATTATTTTCTGCAGGGAAACTAAATTTTGGTTCAGGTAGGGGGAAATAAGACGAATACAATAAATTTTTATTTGAGGCTTGGATTGAAGAGATAAGCATGAAAAACCTCGATGATGATGGGAGTGCACTATACTTAAAATACTCTGGAGATTATATACTGGATTATTTGGCTTAAGACAAGGACCAATGTCGGGCCTAAATCAATAAATTAATTTTACGTAGAACTGTAGGTTGAGACTTGTGATATGCAATATATATTGTCACTTAATTGTTCACTTTACTTAAAAGTTTGTTACTCTGCGAGAGCTTATATCCTTCAGCCATTTCAAGACACACATTCATTCAGTGGGCACACTTCATTTTTGGACACTGAATAACTTGAATAAAAGTTAGCGAGTTCCGTAAAATGTGTATCTTATACGTATCTCATAATATCGCTGAAGAAAATTTCATTTTTCAGAACCAAACTACCTTCAAATTCGAAGAAAAATGAAAAAATAGTCTACCTTTGCTTAGATGCTTCGTGCTTATTATTGTAGCAGGAGTTGAGTACAAGCGGGCACGGTGAATGGGAAAACGTTTCCATAATTTCGATTGACCAAACACATTTGAATAAGAAACGGGCAGAGGAAAAGAAGAAGGAAAGAAAGCGTGTTGAAACGAGATAGAAGAAAAGGGAAGAGTCAAGAGAAAGAGAGAGAGAGTAAATGAAAGAAAATAACGAAGAAATAAGAAAACATAAAAATGAAGAAAGAAGAAAAGTAGCATTTCTGTAGGCAAGATATTATGAGAGGCCGATCCCAGTGGCCGCGCGGTCTAAGGCGTAGGTCTGCGGCCGCTCGCCTGCTGAGATCGTGGGTTCGAATCGCACCGGGAGCATGGATGTTTGTCTGTTGTGAATGTTGTGTGTTGTCAGGTAGAGATCTCGGCGACGAGCTGATCACTCGTCCGGAGGAGTCATACCGACTGTGATGCATCGTTGTGTGTGATCTAGAAACCTCAAGAAGGAGGAGGCCATGACCCGCGTTGGGCCGCAGCGCCACAGGAAAGATATTGTAAGATTCACTGAGAAAATAATTTAGAGTCCAGATAAAAATCGGTTAAATAAGAAAATCGTAAGCAGCGGTAGAGTTTACTGATGTGCATGTCTGATAGCTTAGGATGAAAGATCTTTCGCCATCGTTGACTTTTAACCACGTAATCTCCTTCAAACCACTTTTCGGAGCTCAAGGGAATAAAAGCCTTCAAACTTAATTCTCTCTGACCGGCCATATATGTACGCGACTCTGTGTACATGTTTAAATACAGCGAGAACATACCGGATGTGAAACTCAGTCGACAAGATTGATTTCATACCATTTCCCTTTCGTAGAATAACTCGATAGAACGAGATAAAAGGTGAGGAGATAAATCCAGCATTTTACACAACCACATTATTACCATAACCTTTTAAACTATAACGAAACGGGCGGATTAATGGCCTTACATTTTTAGGTTTTTACATTTACGTTCATAAGAAAGTGTCTTGCAATGAAAGAACCACATTAAGGCAACGTAGTGGTTTTATGGATAAAAGGATTTCAGTTCCCAACGCCAATTCGTGAAGACCTACTGCCTACATTATTCCAGGAGCAGACCCTGGAGTTTGGGCCGAGTAGCGTAGTCAGTATAGCGACTGACTACGGGCTGGACGGTCCGGGGATCGAATCCCGGTGGGGACGAGATTTTCCCCACCTGTCCAGACCGGCCTTGGGGCTCACCCAGCCTCCTGTACATTGGGTACCGTGTCTTTCCCGAGGGTAAAGAGCGGCAGGGGCGTGACGCTGACTTCTCACCCTCTTCTAGTGTCCTGGTCAATAAAGATTAGCGCTATACCTCTACTTCCCCTATGGGCCGTACGGCCTGTACAGAGCCTCAGTGTCTGGACAAGGGTGCATTTTACCTTTACCTTTAGACCCCGGGGCATTCTTTAAAACTGAACATCAAATTAACAAACTATACAATTGTTATTTCGTAATTGTACAGTATGAACCAACAAAATGCACCTATTATAAACTAATGTTTTAATTTATGATGTCTTTCACATTTTTCGAAATTGAGGGCTCATCTTCAGGAAGGCGGTTGTACTAACAGGTAGGGTGGAATACGTTTTACACAAAATACAAGGCCATTTTATTGTAATTTCAGAATATAAAACATGCTCTACCATACGCGTATGTATAACCGTCTTCCTGAAGATGAACCCTCGGTTTCGAAACATGTAGAAGATTTCGTATATTCAAATATTAGTACAGGAAAAGTGCATTTTGTTGGTTTATACCGTATAATTATATCACAAGGTACGGTGCGAAAAACATAAAATTTGTTAAATCATAATTGTTACCGGACTCGCCAAAGGCGGTAATCATCGTCAGTTTTACCTGGAGCGTGATAAATATGCATTTTCCTTGTCTCTTATCATAAAGGGTGGTTATATTTTGCGCCCTGTTCTCATTCGGAAGATAAAATGTGGTCGTAAATAAGACACAGCTGTCTTATCGTGTCCTGCAATGTAGAACACGAGCTGCAATGCCATATAGCTACTGAACTGCTCGCCACAAGGCAGCTTATCACGCGAATGTGACAACACAATTACTCTGACTCATTGCATCATTTTTCTCTTCTCCCTTGTATTTCGGAGGGTGTGGCGATAAACTCCACATGTTTATTATTTTACTGTTCAACTAATTAGTGGTGGTTTGTCTTCTCCCCCAAGCATTCTAATGTCCGTCACAAAATATATAGGTAAAATATAGTCAAACATAACTTGTTTAATGACTTTTGTCAAAAAGATGGTCTTACATCGCTTCTTTCAACTACATGTTTCTGCTCTAGCTATGAGTCACCTTCAGGTTGATCAATTTTTCCTTTGCAAGGCAAAAAAAGTAATCAACCTGAAGATGGTTCATAGCTAGAGCCGAAACATGTAGTTGAAAGAAGCAATGTAAGATCATCTTATTAATAAAAACATTGAACATATTGTGTTTGACCATATTTTACCTATACATTTTATGATTCTATACAATACAACGGGGATGTCTCACCTGAAACTGTAATGTCTTTTATCCTATGTTCTACTTCAGAAGCTGGGACAAATCGTGCGTGGAACCGTACGTAGCATGATATGTATTTATGTATGTGTGTATGTATGTATGTATGTATGTATGTATGTATGTATGTATGTATGTATGTATGTATGTATGTATGTATGTATGTATGTATGTATGTATGTATGTATGTATGTAT
>Ga0123355_10005564_pt1 | contig 18483 bp, 17 predicted proteins | sample TergutEmb28metaG_3_FD_89872 | JGI IMG/M metagenome (GOLD analysis project Ga0123355, IMG submission 89872) | Embiratermes neotenicus P1 segment gut microbial communities from Petit-Saut dam, French Guiana - Emb289 P1 | ecosystem: Host-associated > Arthropoda: Insects > Digestive system > Gut ... | reverse complement strand
CCCGAAAGGGTGGGGGGGTGCCCCCCCCCCCCCCCGGGGGGTGCTCCTCCCCCCCCCCCCCCCCCCCCCTCCAGGAGTTAACCTTGCGACTCGTTTCTGTTAGAAGCTGTGTCGACCCAAGGTCATAGAGCGGCCGGAAGGACTTTTATATGTACAAATTGTAAAATTATTTTTGACTTTGAATTAATTACAAACGAAAGCACCCTTTCGCTTGTATGTGTGTATGTACGTACATGTATGCGCGATTACGTAGAGAGCGAGTTACGAAGAATGTAAAGTAATAGAAAATTTGTTACTAACGCCGTACTAGTGCGGCAACTTTTCTAGCATCCGTGTAATGCCTCAGTGCCCAGTTGAAGGCGTCACAATAGAACTGGTTCAAATGGCTGTAGACTGTGAATGAGAAACCTGGAATCTAGGTCTTTCGTCTGACACTCCACTTGCACAACGTCACTGCGATACGACAATCCCGTCTTCAGTTCAACACGTGTCTCCGCGAAGAGAAAACATGAACACTGAACGTGAAGTAACTGTCTCTGTTGTTTTTCTTTCCGTATACACCTTGGAAGAATATTATGGCTCATTAGAGGAAGCCGTTTGGTCATTATAAGCAGGCGTATACTGGCAGGTACAGTACTTTGAAATGTAAGCCTCGACCGCAGTTTCTTCTGTTTCCAAATAATACTCAGGCATCCACGCTTATTGTGTTACATAGAGACGGTTTTTCAAATGCATGACGTATATATTATGGAATTTGGGAGGAAGGTGCAGCACTAACCTATCAGTTGCCTAAATGGGCTGATAACCATTGTATAAAGCACGAGGAGATTGCCGCTTTGCGCTGCTATTCGATCCTATGACCTCCCAAATACGAAGAAACTGTGGCACACAGACTTTAACCTTGCGTAACATTATAAACTGTTGCATATGTCACTGCAGATAAATAACTTATCATTTTGTTATTTGCCTGTGTAAGACGGTAGCAATGAGTGAGATTAGAGCCACCTTCATATGCCGACAGTCTTTAAATTTGGGAGCCTTAATCTCCTAGAAAACTCAGGGCATGTCCAGGCCTGTAGAGGCAATGCTTTGCCTCCGCCCCCCACAGTTGGAAGTGCAGAGCATTTGTACGTACATAGCCCTACAGATCATACTGAAGATAGAGTGTGCCAAGTTGAATTACATTAAATTTAGTAAACCAGTCGGAGCCAAAATTGCACAATTTTAACACACGAATTGGAATCGGAGATACTGCCGAAAAGATGCTTTGTTCTCCAAGTAAACTGTCCTTAATTACTGATTGATCGAAACCAAACTTACGCCGCTTGTAGTGCATGAGTCGGAAATGCAAGCTGTAAGGTATCATTATTGAATATATTGTTGTGTTTTTGACTGAATGACTTTTTAGTTTGTAGAATATTAGAAAAATCCGCCCAATTGAAGCCGAAATACAGCCGAATAGGTACTTTGGTCTCCAGTAAAGTTCTCTTATTTATTGACCGATCACAACTAAACTTGCATTGTTCGTAGCGCATGTGTATGGCGCAGAGTATGGAATTTCAGGAAAATTTCTCTAGTGCAAGCGGAGATTCAGATGGAAAGGTACTTTGTTTTCCAAGGAAAGTGCCCGTAGTTATTAATCAATAGCAACCAAACTTACTAATGTTTTAACGGATTTGTGGAAAGTGAAAGTTACTAAGTTTCAGAAAAATTCCTCCAATAGAAGCCGATATACAACCGTACAGGTAATTTGTTCACCAAGTAAGGTGCCTTTAGTTGTTGACCAATCGTAACTGAACTGAAACCATTCGTAGCACATACCAGTATAGTGTGAGGTATGGATTATCAGGAATATGCCTCAATTGGAGGTGGAGATACGGCCGGAAAGGGACTTTGTTCTCCCAGTCAAGTGCCCTTAATTATTGATAGTTCGCAACGGAACTTATACTGCGTGTTTCGCATGCAATGGATGTGCAACATGTGGAGTTTGAAGAAAGTCGGTCAAATGGAAGTCGAGATACAGCCGAAGAGTTAGCTTGTTCTACAAGGGCCCTTACGTGTAGAAAGATTCACAACCAAAATTACACCGGTTGTAGCAAATGTATGGAAAGTTAAAGCTATACGGTTACTGGAAAATCTGTCCAATTGAAGCCCAGATACACCCGAAAAGGCATTTTGTCCCCCCAAGTAACGAGTCCTTGTTTTTAGAGCAATCGCAATCAAACATACTCGGTTGGTAACACATGCGTGGAAAGTTCATGGTATGGGGTTTCAGGAAAATCCCTCCAACGGAAATGTAGCTACAGTCTACAAGTACAATCCTATACAAGAAAAGTGCTCGTAAATGTGACCAATCGCAACCTAACTTATACAGTTTTTAGCGCATGCGTGGAAAGTACTAGGTATACCTTGTAAATAGAATCCCTGCTTTGGAAGTGCAAATACAGCCGAAATGATACCTTGTTCTCCAAGTGAAGCTCGTTTATTTGTTGACCTATCGCAGCAACACTTACACCGTTTCTGTCGCATGCGTGGAAAGTGCAACGTACGGAGCTCCAGGAAAACCCTCCCGTGGAGCCCGAGATACAGCGGAAGAATTATTTAGTTAGTCCACTTACGTGCCGTCAATTTTTGATCGATCGCAACCAACTTTACACACTTTGTACTGCATGTGACGAAAGTTCAACGTGTGGAGTGTCAGGAATTTGAGGTACAGACGAACAGTTAGCTAGTTTTACAAGTAACGTTCCCACCGACAGAAGCAATTATACAGCCGAAAAGAGCATACATGGAATGTGCAAGGAGTGTAGTTTGAGGAAAACCTTGCAATGCAAATGGTGATACAGCCAAACAGGCACTTTTTAAAGCAAGCATAGTTCTCCTATTTATTGACAGTTCGCAACCAAATTACACCATTTGTAGTGCATGCATGGAAGGTGCAAGGTATGTAAATATAGGAAAATCCGAAGAATGGAAACCGGATACAGCTGACGAGTTACTTTTTTTCTCCAATAAAGTGCCCTTGGTTATTGACCAATAGCAAACAAACGTACAGCGTTTGTAGCGCATGCGTGGGAAATGCAAACTGTGGAGTTTCAGGAAAATCCGCCCTATGGAAGCCGAGATACTGTCGAACATGTACTTTGCTCTCCAAGTAAAGTTATCTTATTTATTGACCGAACCCAACCAAACTTGTACCATTTATGGAGGAGGTGTGGAAAGTGCAAGGTGTAAAGTTTCAGTTTCAGTTTCCCTCCAATGGAACCCGAGATAAGGTAGATGAGTTTCTTTGCTCTCCAATTACAGTTTAATCTGTAATTGACTGATCGCAAACTTACACGGTTTGTAACGCATGCACGGAATGTGCGAGGTGTGGAGTTCGAGGGAAATCCATTCAATCGAAGCGGAGATACAGCCGAAAGATACTTTGTAAATAGATCGCAACCATGCTTACGTGCTTTGTAGTGCATATCATGAAAGTGCAACATATGGAGTTTCAGGAAAATCCGTATAATGGAAGCTGAGATACAGCCGAAAAGGTATTATGTTCTCCAAGTACATTTCCCTTATTTTGTGACCGATCGGAACTATATTTACACATGTTATATTGTTCATTCCTCGCATTATCGAGACCTAATGCAAGACACCAAACTACCAAAATGCACAATCCTTTCCTTAAAAGTTTCTATTATGTATTATAATATAAATATCTAAGTAACAAGTTTGTTCATTCTACTGCTTTAGCATCATGAATTACAAAACAGTTTGTTGCGCAGGCGATGAAAATACGATTTTTGGAGTTACAGGAAAATCGATTCAGTGGAAGTCCAGATACAGCCGATCAAGTGAACTAGTTTTGCAAATAAAGAGCGATCGCATCCAAGCTTATGTCTTTTGTAGCGCATGCAAGGCAAGTGCAAGGTATGGATTTTCAGGAATATCCGTTGTGTAGAAGCCGTGATGCAGCCGAAAAGGTACTTTGTTCTCCGAGTAAAGTGCCGTTAATTATAGACCAATCGCAAGCAAACTTACTCTGTTTGTAGCGCCTGCATAGAAATTACAAAATATGCTGTTTAAGGAAAATCCGTCCAAAGGAAGCCGTGATACAGCTGAAAAGGTACCTTGTTCTCCAAGTAAAATGCCCTTAATTATTGGCCAATCGCGGCGAAACTTATGATGTTAGTCGTACAGGCGTGGAAAGTGCGAAGTGTGGAATTTAATGAAACTATGACCACGGAACAATAGTCCAAAAGAGTGCAGCTCTCATCTAAAGCGTCCTTAATTATTGACCGATCGCAAGCACACTTAACCCGTTTGTCGAACTTGTCTGTAAATTTCGAATTATGTAGTTCCAATAAAATTCCCCAAATGGAAGCGGAGATACAGCCCAGAAGGTACTTTGTTCTCCAAGTCAGGTGCACTTGATTATTAAGGCATCGCAACCAAACTTGCGTTTTAACGAACGAGTGAAATGTGCGAGGTGTGGCGTTTCGGGGGGAAAAAAATCACTCAAATTGAAGCGGTTATACAACCGAAAATGTTCTTTTTCAAGCAAAGTGACCTTCATTATTTGTCGATCGCAACCAAAAATACGCCATTTGTAGCACATGTGTGCTAAGTTCAAGGTGTGCAGATTCAGGAAAATCCGTGAAGTGGAAGCCGAGGTATATCCGGAAAGTTACTTCGCTATCCAAGTAAAGATCCCTTGAGTACTGATCAATCGCAACCAAACTTACATCGTTTTTAGCGCTAAGTGCAATATGTGGATTTTCAGGAAAGTCCCCTCCTTTGGAAGCGGAAATACAGTTAAAAGTACTCTCCTCTCAAAGCGAAGTGTCTTTACTTATCGTAACTAGACTTACATTGTTTGTAGCGCATGCGTTGAAAGTGCAAGGGTGAAGTTTCGCCAAAATCCCACCAATAGTAGCCGAGATGCAGCCAAAAAGGCACCTTTTTCTCACGTGAAGCGTCCTTAATTGCATAATGGTTCTAAATGATCTGTGACCATGACGGTAGTTGTGAACCGAGGATGAACATTGTACAGATATGCATGTAGTAAGCGTGCGAAGTTTAATAGCATATATTAATTTTTTAAGGGTAGGTAATGAAGGTCCATTCGGAATACATGCATGTTGACTAAGTTTGTATGCATTTATTATGCAGTTGTTGATCTTATGTGCCGCGTTCCGTGATACCGCAACGCAACACCGTATTCCGTGACGGACAACGTGCCGTTGGGATTCTGTATTCCTCTGATCAGTTTGAAAAGTGAGGTGGGTCATTTACTGTAAAGATCTTCATCCTGTACCGAATATTATGTCTGTGATTATTAATTGTATTTTGAAACATACGTAGAACAATAAATAGAAAGTTGTACAGCCTTCGAGTCACATAGTTTAGGTTATGTTAGGCCACTTCCATAGGGTAAGCTATGAGGAGGTTGGGCATAGCATCCTCCGTCGTTTGTGAAACCCCGTTGTACTTTTTAGTGTAAGTACGAGGTCACCACGTGACCCTGTCCTGAGATAGTTATGCTTAGTGCACAGCGTCACATGCAGTTGCGTTAAGGTCTGTTTTCATTTATTTCGCCCATGAGGATGGCATACACAGTAAAAACGAATCGCCTTGTTTCCCCTTCTTGAAACGTTTAATCTATCGTGTGCAGTTAAAGCAGTAAAGTACTTTGAAATTTGGAATCATGGAATGGGTTCTTCATTGTATGTGAGTGTTTCTTACACCACATTTCTCCATGAATCTGGACTTTAAAAAACAATGTATGAATCCATGTAAAAAGTCGAATGGTGTACCCATATACCCGTTGTAATACTTCTTAATGTTCTTTTAAAAGCACTTCAGCATACTCCTGCAACAGATACAATATTTGCGGGTGAAAACTGTAACATTATTGAAATATGTACTTCCTTCGTTTGCTCATTGCAGTGTTTTTGTATCTGATGTCATGGAAACCACAGTGAATGTAGGTTGTGACTAACTAAAGTGGCAGTTGCCATAGTAGGTTGAGTTTCTGTTATTAATATGAAACCTGAAAGTCTAACCTTTAGGTATGTTGGTAACCATGATTTGAGTTGTCAGATCCAAAGACATGAATGAAAGGAAAGGAAAGGAAGGAAGCATTTGTGGCTGCATTGTGATTGGTGATTATCACACTCTTTAAAATTGCTTTCATTAAGTAAATGAGTTATGCTTGGGAGGTCATAGTTTGAATCACCTGTCCTGGCTAAGGTTCCTGTGGTTTTCTACCCTTCCATAAATGTTGGGATAATACCGTAAGGTGCTGGGATTACTGCTTCGTTGTGTGTCATTTGTAGTTCATGATTCACAGTCATCTCACCAGTCAGCACTGTGTAACGTATGAATTTAACACAGTGTAGGAATCTCTTGTCTAAGGTTTCACTCTGTATGCATTGCAGGTAATATGGTTTCGAATAAAACTCTTATAAAGATTGCTGCCTATGGAGGTGTGTTGGTGTCAAGTACAGGTTTGCTGGTACATTGGAAGTTCCAACAGAGACTTAAAAATGCAGAATTTCATAAAGAAGCTATGAAAATATTGAGGAATCATCGTCCATCTGTGTCATTGTTGGGAGAGCCAATCAAACCAGGGAATGTGGATCTAGGGAATAGTACTGCAAATTTCTGTGACTCAACTCGTGCACAGTTAGAAGTTCCAGTCAGGGGTCCCAAAAACAAAGGCATGTTATTTTTCTGGGCTGAAAGAATAGATCCTCAGCAGAAGTGGAACGTATATAGGATGGAACTTGGCCTGAAAAATGATCCAAGTAGGCGATTATTGATTAAAAATGGCTCATCAACAACAGCTAAGGATAATACTTGAAATATAGTTTATCAGTTTATTATTCTGTGATTTGATACTGTTTTGTTATTTGGTCTGTGTTATAAATATAGTAACTATATGGTGAACATGTTTTCTGATAACCTTACATGCATAAACAATTCAGTATTTTTGGTACTAGGTATTTGTCGCAAGGAAGAGAAGTCTTCTCATGCAATAAGGTTCTGATGATGGTATGTCACAACTAAAGTCATTACCTTTATGGACTTCCTACATCATCTGATGTATTAAAATTAATGTAATTAGTACCTCAGTACACTGTGACACTGGATGGTTTACACATCAACACACAGTGTAATGAAAGAAGATACTCACACAGACCTGCGAGTATGAAATGTGAAATGTTTAGTGAGATGTAGATCAATATGGTTTTTAAACTATCTGTGTAACATGAAGTGTTTATTCACTTGACTTTAGTTTGTGTTAAAGAAGAGTGTAAATAACTATGCAGTTTCTTTATGTTTTAGAGGATGGGGGTCGATCCTGCACCAAAATGTAGTGTTTTATTTACTATATTAATTTTAATACATTGATTAATGAGCTTAGAAGAGAATTCTTGGTCTTAATGAAGAATATTCAAGGCATGCATGAACAAGAAGGCCTTGTCTTAACCCTTCCCAATGCAAACTGTGCCTTCACAAGCCATTGCAACCTGGAAAATGATTTAGCTTTACTTGAGGGAACTGCACTGTCAGCTAATCGAGAAAAATGAATATTTTATAATCACTGCAAGTATAAGCCAGTTGAAATGGCTTCATCTGTATAAAACAGCTTTCTCTCTTTTATTTAAAAATTCAAGTACTGCTGTACGATATATGGCATGAAGTGGGGCCCAGTATGAGCGTGAGCCATAGTGTGATTTCGCACAGAGGCTAGGCAAAGAATTGTCTGTCAGCAGTAGAAAGCAACCAGGAAGTAGATGAGAATTCTGATTTGTCTTTGCAAATTTGTTTGTTCTGTTCGTTAAATTTCAGAGTCCATAATATAAGGATAATTTAGCATTAAAAGGTTTGCACAGAGGCTTTATATTCAGTGGACTTTAAACCAAGTGCACAGAACCCATAGAAGGAACTAACATTACTAAAAATCACTTTTAACACCTGAGGTTGTAAGGTGAGACATAGTGCTGCTTTTGTAATTGCAGTGGGTGTTGAACTAGTGAAATATGTATGCATAGGGTAAATGAAGTTCTAACACTTGGTTTCAACAGCATTCATATGATTATGAAAGGGCAAGTTTTCCCAAAAATAACTGAAGGAAAATTGATTGTTGTATGGTACATAATGCCATAAGAAACTACTGCTATGCCATTTTAACCTCACCAGTTATTAATGAGGAAATGTCATAAGGAGTAAGAGAAATGTGTATAATACGAGGCACTTTAAATTGTAGGTAACATAAATTCAAGTCTTTTGAAATTCACAGTCTGATTTCAGTAAAAAAATTTGTCAACGATTTTATAGGAATGAAAATTTTTTGATGGTCTAAAGTTCTGCCATTAACAGTTACATTAACTACCCAGCAAACATTTCATTAGCTAGAAAGGAAGAATGTAACTGTGTTGTTTCATATTTGATGTGTGCTCACTTCTGTCTGTATCCAGTTTATCATTCATCATTATCTTACAATGCTGCATCTATTATTAATTGTTAAATATATGAAGTATAGACGGACTTGAGTTTGCACTTTGAGTAGGTAACATTACAGAAGGAGAGTTCATCACATTTGACAAGAGCTCTCGTATTGTGGTACTGCTAACCACTATTCCAATTTTTTACAATTTAATACCAAATTTCACAGTGTCAGTGACATCTGTATTTGTAAACAATGTTGTCAAACACAAGAAACGATGAGACAGACTAACATAATACTGGAATGACCACAATCCACCTTGGGAGTTGGAGTCATGTATTGCAGGGTCTTGTCTGGATTTTCCACACATCATGCATAATATAAACTTACCTAATGGATGGATCCGTGCTGTTTGCAAAACATGGACTCATAACTAATCGAATTTCATTGTCCATGTCCATTCCATGTCCAACACCAGGGCAGTATAAATGCAGCTTGTCAGCTAATTAATTAACATCATGGAGTATGGGGAATGGATAATTGGATGGGTGTATGTTAGGAATTTTAGCAACCTGTTCAGTAAAATATAAATAAGTAATGTTCTAAGGAGGGATGCAAAGTACTTGTTTATTTTTAGTTGAATTGATCTCACAAGTCTTCAGCCAATCAGTCTCAAAACTGTTCCTGCTAAAAACACACCTGGAGTCATTGGAATTAGAAATCTTGCTCTGTTATTATTATTATCATCATCATCGTCACCATCACCACTACCATCACCGCCGGCTTTATTGTCATTGTCGTCATCATTTTTATCTTTGTCCTCACCTTTACCATTGTTATCTGAAATTAAATGTTGTGACATGTTTATTTCAGAAGATCTGGTTATTCCTGCTGTACACCAAGCAATTGCACTGTAAATTCATATCCCCAGATGGCTTCTGCCTAATTTTGCTTTCAAAACTTGATTTTGATAAGAGACATTAATGTGCCCCCATTGTCCTTATTATTAATATCCCTCACTTTCTTTTGTAAACTTGTGATTGCTGTGATAAAACAGCACGTCTGTTTCATGTGCTTTTTTGGTTTCTTCCTCCTCCGTCTGGGATGGTCTGGAAGAAATTGAAAACTGAACTTTTTAAATGCAGTGAATTATGTTAGTCAACTAACCAAAGTGATGGGATTTTTCAAACCTGGTTGATAAGAGTTATGCAATTGTTGAGAATGTAACTGCTGCTCATAAAATAATTGTGTAGATAAAAATGGAAATTTGAAGTTCTGTGATCTGTGTTAATGAACTAACTACTACAATGTGACTTCATAAATCATATTTATGAGGGCTGTGTAATAGCTGATAACATAATGTTCCTTTGAGCTTGTTTATCATTTGTGTAGATATTTTCTGATTATATTTTTGTTATTATTCCTTTCAGTCAGCCTTTGGAAGACTTTTAATTCAGTAATTATACAGTTTCTGGGTAAACCACATGGCAGCTTGTCTTAAGGGTGTAACCAAATAGTTTTTACAAATTTTCAGATGTTGTGGAGGTGTTAAGGGGAGAAACTGGAGATAGGGAACATGTGATCAGAAAATAGGTGTTAGTACTACCACTGGGTTGTAGGCAACCCGCAAATGTGGTTCCAGCAAGGTGGTGCCCCAGCACATTTTACACATGCTGTGAGAATTTGTCTGGTCGCAGTTTCATGGCTACTGGATTGCTAGTGGGTGGGATTGCCTGCCCACTTCAATCTCCTGACCTGTCACTGCATAATTTGTTCCTTGGGGCCACCTCAAGAGAGTCATTTATGAAAACCCTCTTGAAAACAGAGGATCCAGTATTTCATATTCTAGCATGTGAAAGTATCTGGAACAGCCCATGGGTCTTCGAAAGCATGCGCCAGAACATGGTGTGTTGCTGCACTGCCTGCAGTGCTGTAATTGGCCGCCACTTGGAACAGCTGTTGTGAACTAATTTAAAATAATACCATTGCATTACGTGGGCCGGGATAGCGCAGTCGGTATAGCGACTCGCTACGGGCTGGACAATCCGGGGATCGAATCCCAGTGGGGATGAGATTTCCCGCACCCGTCCAGACCGGCCCTAGGACCCACCTAGCCTCCTATACAATGGGTACCGGTTCTTTCCCGGGGGTAAAGCGGCCGGGGCGTGGCGTTGACCACCCACCCTCATATAGCGCCGAGATTAAAGAAAATGTAGAACTATACCTCTGTTCCACCTCTGGGCCTTCGTGGCCTGTTATAGGGTGAACTGTACTTTTACCATTACACGATGTACAGCCCTAAACATATATGAAGATGAAGCGAAAAATGTTTAATAAAATTGCTGGTGTGAAGTCAGCCCTCACGGGTTGCCAACTTTCCCAGTCACTGTACCAACGCCAATTTCGGTATGACGGAAACGTTTCTGACTGTATGTTCCCAGTCTCAAATTTCCCCACAACAAAACCTGAAATTTTCTACAAATTATTCAGATGCATCCTGTATCTACGGTACATGACTGTAGCATGATACGAGTATTCTGAACATTTTTTCCTTTAAGCATGATTTATTTACATGCAAGTTATAGAAGAAGGTACCTACCATCAACTCCATCACCACTTTCATCTCCTTCACTGTCCTCGTCATCATTGTCACCATCACGTTTTGAAGTTCTGCTACTCCTCACAGTGCCACTCAGAATTAATACACCGAGCAGAAGGACCCAGCACAACCTCATTTTCCTGCTGGAATAGTAAAGAATGAAGTGACTAACTGTTCTTGCATGATGTGTTTTAACATGGATGAAACAGGAATTTTGTTTTGAAAACCTCCGGGGAACAAACTACATTGGAGACTCGGGTAAAACAAAAGGTATCTCCGCGCTTTTTTAATGTTGTAACTGTGTTACCTGTAACTGAAATAGGCGGAGGAAAGCAAGAGTAGATGCATTAGGACCTCCTCAAGTTTCCATTCTGTTTTAGTGTCTGTGGCACTTTTGCAGTGAAAGTAAAAATGCAGAGGTGCAGAGAGAGCAGCACTGTCTTGGGTTGAACAAAATCTGCAACTCAACTTTAGCAAAATTTTTTGCAGAGGTTTTATCAGGAATGCTTTTAGCAGACATTTTGTTTGTGAATGCCATAACGCATTGCTTAAACTGGGTGTTATGTGAGGCATAGTAGGAAGAGTGGCAAGTCAACTGTTAGTGATGAAACCATTGAACAAGTGGGAAGGTTCATCGTTTGCCCAGGGAAGTTGATGTAGCCTATACTGTGCGAATTGGTGAATTCTTGTAGCACGGAAGACTAGCATGCAGAGTGTTGCATAATGGATTGCATCTAATGCCCTTCAAACTTCACGTGTTTTAAGCCATCACAGCTGACATTAGGGTCAATTACCACATGGAGAATCTTGTGAGGACGTGTGGTCTAGTTTTGGAGGGGATAAAGATGTGTTTTAAGAAGACTGTACTCTGTTGGAACGTGTGATATTCGTGGTGACATCACTTCTGTCTCGGCGAAGGCGAACTGAATTTGGGAAAGTGAACAGTCCACATGATTCTGGGTGGGATAGTCCCAGAGTCATGTGATTTGTGCTGTATGTTGCACATACGTTTCTGACGCTTGCTGTTTCTTTGTAAAACCATCACTGGTACTCTCTACCTAAACATTCCAGAAAACTTACTGATCCCACAAAGTACCGAGTGCAATCTGCACAGAAATGTGGTATTCCAGCAAGACAGTACATTACCACATTTCCATGCGAATGTGAGATTTTCTGAATGTCAAATTCCCAGGTCGGCGGAGAGGGCAAGCTGCGCCATTTCCGTGGGCTTCTCGCTGAACTTGATGCCAGTGGACAGTTCATCTGGGAAATAATTAACCACCCAAAATTTATCCTAAAAGAATTGAGTGCATACCAAACACGTCTAGCGTCTTAACCGTTAATTAATCTGACTTGGTAGTTATTTGTTTTATTCAATATGGGAATTTTAAGCGTTGGCTTATTTGTAATTTTTTTTAGAACTGCGCTCGTCTGGAGTATTACGCAGCGAGTAGTGGTACGTAATAACCCAGAAGAGCGCAGTTCTCGTCTACTTCGCGGCGGAAGCCAGAAATGACGTAATTTTTTGTCTTCCATAAAACGGGTCTGCACTTCTCTTGAATCAAGATGTTTGTTGTATTCGGCGTCAAATTACACATATATATCCGTGTAACTGGCAGATTTAACATGTCTATGAAATGTTAACAATTATTTTTCAAGTTTTTGACCTATTTTAGGAAGATGTATTTCTGTAATATTCTCGACGTATTCACGCACACCCGTATTCGGAATGTAATACGCAGGATCTGATGTAATGTATTGTTATTACAATAACACACTAACAGGTCACCTTTGAACTTTATTTTAAGCATTCTGGTTAATTTGGCTTACTCTCAAACGGTGGTGAAATGGTAGTTACAAGTATTTTTGTTAGCTCACACTCCCTACTTTTTGGCACTTTTGCAAAAGTGAGCTATTTGGCTCCGCATTGTCTAGCCGTCTCTCCGATAGCGTGTAACAACTCGAGAACTGCAGAACTGATATTCATAAAATGCTATATTGTAGAATTATACCCAGATTTGTCGACACATTCCATTTGTTATTAATATCAGACAAAAATAACGGACACATTGGACGAATGCCTGTTAGCGTTTCTGCTCGCTCTTCTGGCATAAGTCGCTCAATATTTATGGTAGCAAAAATGATTTTCAAACAAGTTGTAGGGAAATAGGAAGCACGACGTTTATCCTTAATACATCTTTCTAATAAGTCTTTGAGGTTTTGAGATAATGAAGTCTGTAATGCTAATGTCTTCTCGAGAAGCTAACAGTTCCTTACCTGTGCAGAGAGAGCACTGTCTTGGGTTAAACAAAATCTGAAATTTAACTTTAGCAGAATTTTCCCGCATTGTGTGGAGCCTAAGGTTTATACCCGCGTTCATACGAGCCCGCTACTTTCCCCTGTTCTGAGCCAGATTAATTTAGTTCACACCATCTCGTCCTCTTTCTCCAAGATAGATTTTAATATTCTTACATCTAAGTCTAAATGTTCCACGTAGTCCTTTTCCTTTAAGTTTTCTCGCTGAAATCACGTGTGAATATTCATTCCCCCACCTACGTACCACATACCTCGCCATCCCATCCTCGATTTGATAAAAGTACTCTTTGTTGAAAAGTACAATGATGGAATTTATCCATTTTCCTGTTATTTTTTTCTGTCTTTCCCCAGATATATTCCTCACACCCCCAACATATGTTCTTCTCCTAATAGAGCTCAAGATTACCACCCATGTAGACCACTAGTCAAACTAATTGTTCTGTATATTATAATCTTAAGGTTTTTAGATATCAAAGGGGAAGACACGGGATTTGGGACAGAATGGTAGGAAGCATTCCATGAATTTAATCTGCTCTAGTTCTCTTCATTATTGAAGGCATTCCCGAGCTTGTGTGTTCAACTCTCAACAATGGTCTTTCGAACATACGCGAGAATTGCCGAAGTCTGAAGGGTTTGAGACTTCAAAATGGAGGGAGAGTAACTCGCCCTGTGAAATACGCTGATGGTCTTGTGTTACTGGCTAAGGAAGAAACGGTACTGAAAGGCATGATTGATAGACTAATTGAAATTAGAAGATGTTATGGAATGGAAATAAATGTGGAAAAAGCTAAGTAGTGAGAATCTGAGTACCACCATCCCCAGTAAAAATTATGGTAATAAAAAACAACTGAAGAATGTAAAATATTTCCTGATAACACGTGATACAAGATACAAGATGTAGGCGTGAAATTAAAACCAGGATTTCCACGGCAAAAGTGGCATTTTTTTAAGAAGAAGAAGAAGAATATTTTTATCAGCAAATTTTACTTGAATTTAAGAAAGAAACTAATGAGATGCTGCACTTTTTACATAAATTTGTATGTTGCTAAAACTTGGACTGTTCGGCAAATAGATCAGAATTATCATGGAAGTTTTAAAGTGTGTCTGGAGAAGGATGGACACGATAAGGTGAACAGATCACGGGAGAGAAAAATAAGTATTACACAGAGTCAAAGAAGAAAGTTACATCCTACATAAAATGAAAAGAAGGAAGGCTGTGTTGGACACATCTTGCGTAGGAACTGTCTTATAAACCACTTTATCGAAGGAGAAAAGTGACGGAAAGACAAGGAAGAAGACGTAAGCAGCTACTTGACCTTAAAGAAAAGGCTTATACTGGAATTTGTAAGAGTAAGCACTAGATTGTAGTCTGTTGAGAAGTCGCTTTGGAAGAGGCCGATGTTTATGATCTATTTCCATACCAAATATCACTTTCCTAGCTCCGGAGTTTTATTAGTTTCGTCACTTACTCGAAATATGAAGAAAATATTTGCATGGCTGCGATATTGTTATTTTACACTCTGCAAAATATTAACATACGAACTTTACACATTTTCCAGAGTCTATTACCATACGTCATATTAGGGTATGAACTTAAGTGGTGCTTCCTCATCTCGTGTTCGCACATGCGCCATATTTTTTCACGAGTTGTAAGGCATTAAAAACCACGGCGATGTGGTGTTCCCTAAAGACATATGTTCATACCAAGTTTCACGAAGGTGGTTAAACTACTTAAAACTTTGAAACGGAGTACACTCACGGACGTGGTGCTTTCAGGGGTTTACCTTATTCACTTTTAGACAGGAAAGTGGCTGAAAAACAAAAAGGCGTACGAGGATAGACAAAGGAAGAAAAATACAAGATACTTAAGTTATAAATTGATGGTGTTCGCAAATCAAGGACGATGGAAATTGAGGGAGGACGTGCATCACGTATGGGAGACATACGAACTATGTACAAGGTTGTCAGTAAATCTGAGAGGCGGAGAGATAGATGGGAATGTGAACTGGAATCGGGTGGTTTCGGAGTGGGTTCAGAGGTAGACTGTTGTGAAAGCGGTAATGAACTGCCAATTCCATCAGAGGCGGATAATTCCTTGACCAGCTGTGCAGCTATAAGCTTTTGATGAAGGACTCTGCTTCATGGATTCTTTTGACGTATACACCGTGTTTCGTGTAATTTGTTGATTATGATGTCTGAGAGGTGTCCGGCAGAATGACAGTTTGTTGATTTTTAATGTCCGTCAGGTGTCCGGTTTAACGACTGTTTGTTGATTATTTAATGTCTAAAAGGTGTCCGGTGTAACTACAGTTCGTTGATTATTTTATGTCTAACAGGTATCCGGTTTAACGGCAGTTTATTGATTGTTTAATGTCTGTCAGGTGTCCGGTTTAACGAGAGTTTGTTGATTATTTAATGTCTAAAAGGTGTCCGGTGTAACTACAGTTTGTTGATTATTTTATGCCTGTCTCGTGCTGTTTTTGGAGGCATGTTGTGTGGGGGTGATTTGACAGGTTGAAGGTAATGTCGTTCTAGCTCAAAAGTGTAATTGTTTTAGCACTGGTGACTGGAATAGATGCGCCTTGCTGACATTTGCCACAGTACCATTTTATTAGCCAAGTGTCACGCAATTAGCGTCCCGAAGGCAAGCCAAAGATGCTGGTCATTCGTCGTGTTTCGATTTTCATCTACAAGGGTTTGTAGGTGTGTAAGTGATTCACTTAACGTACACAGGTAAGACGTAACTAAAGTAACTCTATCAGCTCATAAACACTCTCTACAACAGATTCCTACACAACATGGTAAGCAAAACTGCCCACAATCCATACAGCCTAACTATGTGTAATACCAATAATCATTAATTACTCATTTGCTCAAATAGCTATTTTGACATTATACTCAAGAAGTATAATTTATTTACAGATATGCTGCCACAACACCTTGTTTACAAAAACGAACTAAATCGTGAATATGTATAACTTTAGCAAGGAACGACGAAACTCCCTGATGATGATCTAAAAAGATCGAAAAATGTCGGAGTGGTTTTAAGCGTTTTAAAGTGTTTTAATTGAAAGTTATATAGGTGCATTTGTTGGTTAATAGTTGAAGTGAGATTAGGGGTACTCGCAGTAGTCCGCCGCCAGGCGTTGTCTGTAGATAGTTGAATAATTTCATATTCTGTGTCTGTACTATCCTTTTTAACATCAAGCTCACCCTCCCTTCCGATGTATGCATCCCGAGTAGCCTCTTCCATTAACGTTTCTCGACCAAAATTTTATACACATTTATCTGTCCCATATCGCCCTTCTTAATTTTATCACCCTAACAATGTCGAAGATTAATATAAGTGAAGCAGGTGTCTGCTGCACCATGTTCTCTGACACACACCGAATCTGTGTTCTTCCCACGATGTGAGAGACGAAGTCTCACACGCATGTGAAAATGGCTAAAATTTTTTATACTGAGACAAGTTTTAGAGAAGATATGGGAAAATAGGATTCTAATCTTAATGATAAGCAGTTGCCTGAAGTCAGTCTGATTTCAGAATCTTCAGGAATGTATTACTTTTTACCGGCGTTCCCAAATATATGAAGTTAAAATATTTCAAAGTGTGTATTAGCTATCGCTGTGTGATGATTTTATTTTGCGTTCTGGTGATGGGAAGCGATCTTATTGTATTAAGTTAATATATTTAGGTTTATCGGAGTTAATTTCTAGAGAAGCTCTGCATATGCAGTATTGATATTTTAACGTCAATGATGATGATGATGATGATGGTGGTGGTGGTGGTGGTGGTGATGATGATGATGGCTTAAAAACACCAGCAAATCAAAGAGTAATAGAAACAAATTTCTTCTTACAAGAAATCGCAGGATGGATATGCACATATAACACGCAAAACGCGGTACACCTGAAAACAGAACTTAGGCAACACACCTGTTCTTTTTGATATTCACTGTCAAGTGCTCCTCACCTACAACTGACCACAAGCAAGTGTGCACTGAGAAACTGGCAGACATCACACATTTACCGCCACGGCCTCATCTTGAAGGCGCAAATTCACACCCCGTGCCAGCTCGACTATTACTGCGTATTGCTCTGGGCGCTATTGTGCTATGCGTCAATTTTGGGTTGTTACAAAGACCGGGGTCCATGAATGCGTCATTGTTAGTAATCAGGGCTGGTTCAACCATTTAGGCGAACTAGGCGGTCGCCTAGAACGGCAAAATTTGGGGAGAAAGAGTGAGGAAGCAGGATGAAAATTACGTCCTTCGTAAACGTGTGATTTTCAAATGATCGGGGAGGGAGGAGCCGGCTAACCCCTAAGCTTCGCCTTAGGGTGACAAAAACTGATCCGGCCCTAATTTTAAAACGTTGGAACGAATGGGCACCCGCTGCATTGTTTCATACAAAGCCGGTGTAAGATTACCGCACTGTGTGTAACTGCACGGTTTGGCACTGTTCGTGAGGGGGGGGGGGGCTAGAAAGACTGGTTGTACTTCATATTTTCAAAATTGTCATATACATCTTGTGTTATATCCGCATTGTCAGTTCAGGACTACGCGTGGGTAGGACCCCAAATTTATTTGTGCGTTGGGCCCAGAAATGTGTAACTCATACACTGTTTTAGGACCTTAAGGAGTGTTAAATTCTAGACATTTGATATCTTATATTGATTAATATTGTTGTGGTAACAATGTCGATGACGACAATAATAATAATAATATAGAAAAACACCTTCTATCACTACTAAGAACTTTACTGTATATATTAGCAATTTGCTTACAACATGTAACGGCCGAAATGGGACGGCGGCAGGTAATATACAAGATCTAAATATACTAGAAGAATTACAGCACTCTGTTGTTTGTATTTAATGAGATGTCATTTTACATTTAACGATTTTATATTGAAGGGTAATTTAATATAATTCAATATAAGAAAGGTTAGTTGTAAACTGAGATCTCATTAAATACAAACAATTTACAGTGATGCAATTCTTCTTAGTACATTTGGGTACTGTGTACGACCTGACAATGGCCCATGTCATGCACGACATGTTGTATGCAGATGTTTCTCATATATGTAGTCTTTTTTTTTTTTTTTTTTTTTTTTTTTTTTT
>Ga0123355_10005563_pt1 | contig 18483 bp, 12 predicted proteins | sample TergutEmb28metaG_3_FD_89872 | JGI IMG/M metagenome (GOLD analysis project Ga0123355, IMG submission 89872) | Embiratermes neotenicus P1 segment gut microbial communities from Petit-Saut dam, French Guiana - Emb289 P1 | ecosystem: Host-associated > Arthropoda: Insects > Digestive system > Gut ... | reverse complement strand
TGAGAGTAGTCAATATATTGTGTGAATTTGGTAAGTCATCGACTTGCGGCTCGATCAAGGTACGTAGTACATTGTATCTATTTACATTTGGGGGGAACACTTCTTGTTTAGAATGTACATAATGTTGTGACTTTGACAGTGATATCTGGATATATTGTGCAGTGTATACATTGAAACACCCATAGTAAGCTCTGATGTTCCACCATGTGCAAAATTCTTGGACTCCTAAGATCACTGAGGACCATTGGTAAGCCGTTCTCAGTACAGATGTTCCAATTGCCCTTCAATAAATGTACATATTTATTTCCAGCTCAAAGCGATGCTTGGATTCAGTGAGGGGCTTCTTCACTCGCCTGCTGTCCAGAGCCAATTGTGTTCCTGTTGATGTATATACCATGATGTTCCTCTGTGATTTCTTCAACTTTTTTGTTACTATCTTTGGCTTTGCATCATTTGGAGTGAGTTTGTATGTTTGCATATATCCTTTGTCATATATATTTTCAGGTTATAGTCAATAACCTAAATGAGAAGGCTTATGATTTTGTCTTTGGGAATCTGGAGAAATCATGCTCTTCTGTTTGTAGAAAATTAATATTAAGTATACCATTAGCTATCAATTTTATACATTCTTTCATGAAGTGCATATAATAGGTAACTTATTTCTTTTATCATTATCATTATACCACATTTATGTCTCCAGAACTCAGCAGAGTTCAATTAGAATTGATACTTGAAGTGTATGTCAAAAGTTACAATAAAAATTTCTTTTTGGCCTTTTTCATAACTAAGTAACTCACTAGCTAGCTAGCTAGCTAACTAACTAACTAACCAACCCACTCACTCACACCATGGAGTAGAACCCTTCTTGAGAAACTAATATTTTCTCAGCTAATAAAGAAATCACACTACTTTTTTTTATCCTGAAGACCCATTACAGTATTCATGAAAGCCCACCATTTGCCTCTGTGCTGAGTAAGAAAAATTCAGTCCACACTACACCATATCATCCTGTTTCTTTAATATCCATTTTATTATTATCTACACATCTATGCATGGGTGTTGCCAGTGGTTTCTCTACTAGAGTTTTCCCACCAAAATCCTGTGTACATTTCCCTTGTCCCCACATTCCATCACAAACCTACATGCACAAAAGCTCCAGTACGACCCTGTGCTAATTCATTTTATTCTACTGCACAACTTCACACTGTAATTTTTTCTTTTAATATAATCCATCCATATCTGTGTATGTTTTCCAAGTGATCTCTTCCCCTCAGTTTTTCTTACATAATGTTTTGTTCATTTCTCATTTCACCCATGTGTATACCATGATCTAAGCATCTCATCCTCTTATTTTGATGACCTTAGCAATATTAGGTGAACAGTATAATTTATGAAGTTATTGCATGTAATTTTCTCATTTTTCCTGTTGCTTCCTCTTTCTCAGTTCCAGATATACTGTCTAACAATTGGATTACATAAATTCAGTTGCACTTTATTTCAGTATCAGCATGCATAAGAAAAGCACCCATACTCTATAAGAATTGTGCATTTCTGGGTAAGAGACTCAGTCTGATGGAGTGGTGTTTATAAAACTGCTGTTGATTTCCAGCCTGATGTGGAAGGAGGAGTCTTTACATATATAACGGAGAACAAGGTCCCCATGCCATTCCTCATTATGCTGTTCCTGCAGTTTGTTTTCATTGTGGTGGACCGAGCACTTTACTTGCGGAAATATATTCTTGGGAAGATTGTGTTACAATTCTTCCTTGTATTTGGAAGCCACATATGGATGTTCTTCATTCTACCTCTACTCACTGGCAGGTAAGCAAGCAAGCAGACCTCCTTTCCTTTCTTAAAGAAGTAGTGTGACTGGTAGCAAGCAAGTAGGCAAGACTACTTTTCTTTCTTGAAGAAAAATAGAACCTTGAAGTTTACCATGCTGTGTGTGTGTTTGCATGCACATGCATAGTTATAAAATTTAGTAAAAACAAAAATGAGCAGTAAACTGTTTAGAACAGTTCTTGTGCTGACTGAGTCCAACAGAACAGGAGTTGTGTATATCATTTCCTACAATTTTGTTGCAGCATTAGGCATTCAAAAGGAAGCGGAACAATAACCCTATGCAGTCACCATTTTTACTGCATGCCAGCCTGACACCTCAGGTTATTTTTTTTTATGGGGCATGTGTGGGTGTTGTGGAAGTTGTATATTTAAGCAAACAAAACAGCTTTTTTATTTAAGCTACTGAACTTGACAACATAATTCACAAATCCAGCTCCTAAATGACAGACATGCATGTTTACAGAAAGAGAAGTTCATGCTGAATTTGATAATTAGATCATTGCAGGAGCAGTCCAATAAATGACAGTACATGGAAATATGTGAAGTCAGATATAATCTTTCAGAAGAGTACAAAGTGTTAGGTTTATTGTACATGCACCTGACTTCTGAGTTCACAGCAGTTTATGGCAGACATAAAAGAATGTGCATGGGGTTTCTTTTTTCTCTGAACTGTAGACAGACAGAAATTATGCATTGTCATTTGCTTTGACTTAGGAAGGGCAAAAAATTAATAATTGCCTTTTACAAATGAGTGTATAAAATGATTATGTAATTTGTGAGGTCTTACGAAATTGTGAATCTCCTGAGAAAATTACTGATCTTTAAAATTTGAAAATGTTTGATGGAGATTATCTTGTATGTTTCATTTCATTTCATTTTGTTTTGTTTCCTTTCCTGTCATTTCATTTCACTTCCATTTCATTCCATGTTGTTTCATTTCAGAGGTGGTTCAGTTGAATATAATAAATCCAACTACTGCACTAATGGTCAAGGTTTTTTGCAGGCAATTTAATGCAAAGGTGCCACCACAGATGTGGTACATGGTCAAGTGTTTCTACCTGCTCCTTTCAGCCTATCAGATAAGAAGGGGCTATCCTACGCGTATCCTTGGAAATGTCCTGTGTAAACGCTACCAGGTCACAAATATGGTCATGTTCAAAGGGTAAGGAGTCATTGTTTCCTACAGACACTACATTAATCTTGTTTCTAACTTACTTATTTTTGTGTATTTCCAGTAAATTATCACTAAAGTCCCTTATTAAATTTTATATCTGAGGAAGAAATTAAACAATTTATGGTTTTCTGCCCTTCTTAAGGATTCCATATACACATAATCACCTATGAATTGGCCATATTTTACAAGCATATTCTTGACATCATTTGGAACAAAAATGTACTATATATCATAAGTAATTTGAACACTGTCGCTGAATTAAATGAGCTGTAACCTTGATCGAGCTGAGTGCCATTGCTATGAGCTGGCACCAAACTAACCGTTCAGTTCTCAGTTTACAGTCTCAGCTGGTGTGGATGTCTTTTGATGCACTGAGTTGTTAATTCAAATGCAGCATATACAACAGTGGAATATGCCAGCATGCATTGTGTACAGTTTTTTGAGTGGAAATTTTACAGGTGCTAATATCCAGTCTGTAGAGTTTCAAATGTAAACGCATTTGAGAATGTACTTCATACACAGAATTTTTGAGGGAGATTGGTACCTTCACGTGAGTGAATGTAGGATATGGAAAACCATGGCTTGGAGAAGACTGTGTTCTGGATAAAAATCAGTGATACCATGTATTTGTATATACAGTTTCCAACAGATTTGTTACTGCACAAATACGTGCATGGAGAGTTTTGCAGAACAACAGTTTTTTTTTTCCTGTACTGAGGGATCAAGCCCCTTGTGCAGAATTTTTTAAGAGGCTGTAAAATGTGCATAGCATCCTGTTCATTGATAAGGGCCAATTTATGCTTGGTATGAAAATGCAAGGAATTCCTGCTCTTGGCTGCAGCAAATTCATATTATTACTAAAGGATAATTTTTAGTGGATTAAGTGAACGTTGGTGTGGAATACTTGGAAACTAGCTGCTTGGGCCCCATTTTATCAGGAGACATTCAACAGCTGCTTATTACAGGAAGTGCCTAGAAAATTAACTGCTGCTTTATTTAAAAGACGTGCATCTTACAACAAAGGAACAGATGTGGATACAGCACAGTGGAGTGCCTCCACATTGTGGTAGGAAGGGTATGGAGTGCATTTACAAGAATTATAAAGAAAGATGGACTCAACGTGGTGGAGCAGTGGCAAGGACATATCTGTCAACCAACTTAAACCCCTCAGATTCCTTTCTGTGGGGTTGCATGAAGTCTTGAGTTTATCATAGCAGTAGGCTGGAAACAAGACAGCAGCTGGTAGAGTGCATGATCAAAGCTGCTGCTTCACATTCAGTAGAAGGACACCTGGCAGCATGCATGCAGTCAAAAGTCTGATGTAGTTATAAATGCTTAAGTTGGTACAAATAAAGATTAATTGAAAATTTGTTCTGTAATCATTGCTTTAGTATACTAGGCCTTAACCCCTTTACAGTGTTGAACTGACCAAGAATTGTGAGACATTCCTTGCTCAAAGTGACCCCTGAATACACCTTTCAAGTTTGGTCAAATCATAACAGAACACTTGCTGTACTGAACAGTTGGCATTAGTCAGGCATGATATATCTTTTCTATAATATTATCAAAACCTAAAATAGCTGCAAAACTCTAGAAGATATTTCAGGATTATTATATTCATTATTTTCCTTCTAAATATTATACCCAGTTAATAAATGATGACAGTCAAGAACATAATCTTTCCAAACTGTTAGAGGGCCTTTAAAGTATCTTCTTCCTTTAGGTGAGTATTTTGTAACTTTGTCTCATTGCAAGGATAATATTAGAGCTCAAGCTTTCAGATTCGTCCTGCAGTCTTGTACGAGTCAGGTCTTTTTTAAGTCTTGTTTTTTTTTAAATTTATTTTTTGATGAAACTTTCTGCCTTGTGCAACACATCTCACCTGTTATTCTTCTTCTATCTTTATGGGCTTTACTTCAGTACTCTGTAATTATGACAGTGCCTTTATAACTTTCAATTCTTGTGTGTCTTGAGACTGATGATTGTTTAATCTGTTCAAAAGACATTACATAAGACAGAGTAACTCAGTCAGTACAGTGATGGCTTGGGCTGGATGACTGAGTTTCAATTCCCTACAGAAGCAGAGAATTTTCTCTTGTCCACCATGTCCAGGCTGGATTTGGGGGATTTATCCAACCTCCTGTCTAGCTGGTAAGGAGTTGTTTTACAGGTATAAAGTAGCCAGAGCAAGAAGCCAATAACTTAGCTCCATCTGGTGATGAGATTAATGCATGGCATTATTAACTACAATATATGAGTATCATTCACACAAGAATAGTAATGTTATGATCAGTTAACTGTAACATGGGCTGCTGCCTTACATAATCATCTTCAGGCTACCATTAAACTTGTGATGCATGCATATTGATGAAAATGTTGGCAGAGACCTAAATCTAATGGATGTTGAACAATAAATACAGATAGAATACTATGTCATGTGAGGGTTTGGCATGTCACATTGAAATAACATAATGAATAATTAATTATCTCGAAGTATTACAAGATCATGAAGAAATACTTGTGGAAGTTCAGCTAGTACAGTGTTATTGTATGAAGTGCTGCAATTTCGGAAGTGTTCTTCATTACTGTGCGTAACTGTTGATAACAATTGTAGCCAAAAGTTCGGTTGTGTTTTAGGATTCAGCATGTATGTGTATGTGAATTGTATGCAAATTTGGAACTTACTATGTGACACTCTTTAGTGCATTATGTGTGTATGTGTGTGTGTGTGTGTGTGTGTGTGTTCCTTTTTAAAGCTGTATATGGTATTAGGTATATGTAGCTATATATCCAATTCATATATATAATTTGATGGCATGTTGCTTAATTATTGAATGTGTTACATATGACTTCTTAAATTTCTGGCACCAAAGTTAATGCTTGCCATGTGACTTGCAAAATGGACTAATTTTGGGACCGACTAATACTTTATACTAAGTGTGTACTTTATTTTTTAACCTAGACTATCACAGGTCTGTGGAGTGAAGCATACATCGTCTTTGCAGGTTCATGGCTGTGCCTTTCTTGTTTGAACTTCGTACACTTATGGACTGGATGTGGACTGACACATCAATGACGTTATGGGACTGGCTGAAGATGGAGGAAATTTTTGCAAGCATATTTCAGCAAAAGTGCGAAAGGTGCATGGAGTCTGAGCATCCACAGCCTAGTGGGCAGAAGAAGAAACCTCTAGTCAAATACCTGATGGGAGGTGGTTTCCTACTTATTTTCACTTCTGTCACTTGGCTCCCATGGGTTATATTTGCACTTGGCAGTACTGTTGATCTCCCATCAGAGGATGCTTTTGACTTCCAGCCCATGTATGACATGTCAGTACAAAGCAACGCTATGGACAAGTAAGTGTGACACAAGTAATGTCTGCTATACAAGTATGTTACAGGTATATCTCCAGAAGTAGTGGCATTTATCAGAATAATGTAATATGGAAATAAATGCAATGGCTGCATTTTTTAATTGAGAATGATGTTCAAGAATGATGTAAAATCATATTTGTCAACAACATGACAGTGTTTTAGTATATGTAGCATTCATATATTTGCATTTACTGGGACCTGGTCAGTGATATACTGGAAAACCTGGAGGCCCTCTTGTCTTCTTCTTCTCCTCTTCCTCCTCCTCCTCCTTGTACTTCAGGGACAGAGTCAGTCCCTGAAATGTGGGAAAACCTTCACATCTTAAACAAGGCTGTCTGCCCAAGAACATTTCTTTGGAAAGTTTGGATTATTTATCATGAACTCCTTACTTGCAACCTCTTCATGAATTTGTATATTGTTTTTCTGTTTGGAACAAGTGCATCAAGAAATGTTTGTCTATGTCTATGACAACACTTCCTGTACGTAACTCACGTATCATACAAAAGCATATATTGCTGCAATGCAATTCACATAGTGACTGCAAATGACTCACAGAGATCTGAAAATGTCTGTGATATGCAGCATGAGAAGAAACCTGTGAATGAGCTTAGCACACAACATAAGCAACTGGACAGAAACTGACTAGCATTTGTGGACATATATACTTGTAAATAAGGTTCCCATATATGAGCCACAGAATGAAATGTTGTTGCAATTGGTTTAACTGAATTTCAATTTATATTCAAAATGAAATCACATAAAACTGTCATTGCCCCAAACAGGGAATTCTATTGCCCTCCAGATCATACAAAACCATTAATCAGTTTGGTTCAACTATAATTGAAAATACGGGCACAGAGTGGTGCAGTTGAAAGAGGCAATGGACTACAAGCCAGAAGATCACGGGTTCGATTCCCGATGGTGGCATCGTAGGTTTTCATTGACATAATCCTTTCAGCCGCACTATAACCCTGGGGTCGACTCAGCCTGTAGCAGAAATGGGTACCAGGAATATTTCCTGGCCCCCTGAAGGTGTCCCTACTTTGATGTAGTGGTGGGGCTTGTGTGGTCAAATGATCCTGAGAGCTAAGCCAGCAGTAGCATAGCTACTGGCAGGGTCACCCAAGCTGGACAGGTCAAAGGTGATGATCCAGACAAAAAGGGACACCTTTGTCCTCCAGGTTGGGGGTTGGGCGTGGGGGTAACGACCCCCCCACCCCCCACCCCCCACCCCCCCTCACCTCGGAAAAAAACTTGCGTTCAGGAAACCTTAGAGATGCCTCAGATGGGTTTAGCAACTAGACGACAACCTGGCTGCAAGGAAAAGGAATTGATTTTTGGTACATGGAATGTTCAAACATTATTCAAGACCAGAGCATTACTACTTCTGCTCTCTCAGTTAAAAGAAGATAGACTCGCCATAACGGCATTACAGGAAACAAGATGGCAGGGCAAAGACATAATGGATATGAAATCACACACACTTTTTTACAGTGGCAAGGAAGGGAGAACCAGAGAATTTGGGGTGGCATTTGTAGTTGAAAGGAATATGAAACGGAATGTACTTGATTTTAAGGCAGTTGATGAGTGAATATGTGTGTTAAGGATTAAAACAAGATTCCAAAATATAAGCCACATAAACGTTCATGCTCCCACAGAAGAAAAGGAGGAGTTGGAAAAGAAGGCCTTCTATCAGGAAGTAGATGAGGTATATGATTCATGTCCCTCTAGTGATATAAAAATTGTGTTGGGGGACTGGAACGCCAAAGTGCGAAGAGAAGAAATCTACCAAGGAGTAATTGGTAGGCATAGCATGCATTTAAACACAAATAACAATGGGCAGAGGATAGTAGATTTTGCAGCAGCAAAAAACCGGTGGTATCCTCAACCTGTTTCCCACATAAAGAAATTCATAAACAAACATGGAGATCTCCAGATGGTAAAACAAATAATCAAATTGACCATATACTAAATGATAAAATGAATGCAAGCAGCATGCTAGACATGAAATCGTGTAGGGGAGCAAGCAGTGACTCTGACCACATTTTAGTCAGAGGGAGATGTAAGTGCAAAATAGCATACAGTAAACATAAACCAAAGAGAACAACAAGAAGGCTCCATGTAAATGCATTGCAAGAATCCAGAAAGGCTAGGAGGTTCCAGCAGCAACTGGAAGAAGAATTTGGAAAGTTAGAAACTGAATGGGTAACAGAGGAGAAAAGCCATATAGAGGAAGACTGGAAACAATTAAAAGAGGTAATAATGGAAGTAGCAGAACAAACAATAAGATACCAACCAAAACCAGACTGGAGGGGATGGTTTGATGATGAATGCCATAAGGTGTTAGAGGAGAAAAATGCAGCATGTAAGAAATGGATCGGTAGACCAACTAGAACTAAAAGAATGGAATACGAGAGATTGTAGAAAATAGCCCATAAAATATGTAAAAACAGGAAAAGAACTGACATGGATAATCATATAAGGGACATACAAGGAAACATCAAGGACAAACAAATCAGGAATGCATACAAGAAGGTTGGATCACTAAAGGCAGATGTGGTCCAGAGGGATGCTTTACAACTGCTGGGGATAAGAGGATGGAGAAGAAGAGCCGAAAATAGGGATGAATGGAGGCATCTTATGAGGGAGGCCAAGGCCTGGAAGGGGCTGTAGCACCATGTATGGATGGAATATTTTCTGGGGGGTAAAGGTGGCCAGGGCATAGGGTTGACAACCATACCACCTTCATGTGCAGACTGTCATTAAATCTGGGAGCCTCAGCCTCCTGGAACCTGGAACCCTTAGGGCTTGTCCAGGCCTGTACAGAGATTGCTTTACTTTTACCCTTACCTTTACCTGTAATTTAAAATAATACCTGTGACTGTTGAAATAATGTTTCATGATTTATCATTTCCTGATTAACAGGTTTCTCATTTGTGAAGAAAGTCATACAGGTTCAATGAAATATCAGTGGCTTTAATTATTTGTAACACACACTTTCAAGGATTTTATTCTGTCACCATCTACACATGAGCAATGTTTTTTAACCCATGAGATAAATTGCATTTTATTGTTGAATTATAAATCTGTAGTATTATAACTTTAACAACATATATTGTATAGGTTTTGAATTCTGTGCAACAAAGTAGGCACTATTTCTTATCTATTTTGTACTATTTTGTCTTTCAAGAACATTCTCTTCTGTCATGATCCCTATACTATTTTTATTTGAATAATTTAAATTTTTATATATTTTGTTTGTTTATGTTAGAACCATAGGATTATTCGTCAGCGCAGTCCTTCTATTTTATGCAGTCATCCGTGACTACATGAGAGGTTTGTTAGAGGAGAACATGTTTTCAGACTTGCCAAATGTGGATCGTATATTGCAGGTAACTCTATTTTCAAATACAGAGTTGCTACTTAAATGCCTGTTGTTACATATTATTGATGTCTTGTTAAATGTAATGTCAGCATTGTTGGTACATAAATCAGTGATGGTTTTGATGGTCAGTAATATTGTACTAGGGTACTTACCTAGAATCTTCCAGACCATTACGTATGATAGCACACCAAATGTTGATTGGGTCTCTCAAGTAATGTCTGTATTGATCTTTGAGGCATGCCAAACAATGCAGCATAACCATCATCTTCAATGTAGCATGGCCAACAGCTCTTCAGAAATACATGTTTCTCTGTGTTCAGTTTTGGTTGAGTTGTCATGAATATTAAACACTGCTTCCCCATGCCTTATATTTCCTGCTAGTTTTAAACTGCTAGTAGGCAAACAGAAGTGGTCAGATTATGTGTCACAGTTCAGGTCAACTGACAAAGGAAGAAATGGAAGAGAAAATATATGATAGTGAAGCTGCTGGAATTCCAACTCTAACACAGGCCATTTTCAGTTATTTTATTGTGTTGTTACTGGTACAGCCCATTAGATGACTAACTGTATTTAGCGATGTTTCGACAACTATACAGTTACACATACAGCATCAGTGTTGGCAGTAAAACTTTTTTTTTCCTGTGGGTATTGTAGGAATTAGTGTTTAAAAAGGTAAAGTTGTTCCTCTCCACACCAGGAACACATGCACTGGGAGTAGAGGTCATTCATAACATCAGTACTTGATGGTGGTAAACTGACATCATAGCCCAGCTGCTTTACCCCCATCAAATAACTCTGTTATCCATTAAATACAAGGCAGTGTGAGCCTTGGAACCGACCTAGATGTTTTGGAGAACAGAAAAGTCGCTTGTTCCTGCTGGGATTGAAACCCCAGACCATCCAGCACATACCCTAGTCCCTTTCACGACTATGTAATCATGGCTCTAGAATCAATGTTTACTGTGTTTTACTGTGGATGTATTTTCTTAGGACATTTTCCATTGCATGGATAAAAGATTGTGGAGACTGGCTCTGCCTCTGTCTCCAAATGAAGAGAAAATGTAACAAGCTCCCCTGCACTTTTTAAGGACATACAATAACAGAATAACTGTCCTATGAAATCTGTTTTTAACTCTCCATGTAATACTAGTAATTGATGGGTTGTTGCATGTATTCTTATAATGGGCCAAAAAATATTCATAACATAACTGGGCCAGTCTTCTACAACATCAGCAGACACCAGCTACACATTTGTTCTGCAGGGATGACATGTATATTCTCAACACACAATGCGTGATATGTACAAAGCAGTTCTTCAGAGCTACATAAATGTTTAGAACCGTGAATTTTAATTATGGCATTTGAAACTGTGAATATATTCAGTAGTTCTGTGTCATTTACTTAACAGAGAGAGTGTGAAGATTCCTTCCAGAAGTAATGACTTTGATCTATGTATGTGATAGCTTAGGTGATGTGATGTCTTCATATGTGCTTGTGAAACAATAGGCAGTGGGGAAGACCCTGTGGAAAATGCTACATGAACACACAAGATGAGTAAAACACCACAGAACAACCCAACACTGAATAATATTCTAAGACTGGGGAACTAGTGACTGTACAGCTGTAGTAATAATGCTGTGAGAGTTCACACATGTATACCAAGAAATTTCATAATACCATGAATAAATATGTGTTCTTTGCATATTATGAATAAAGGGAATTCATAATATCTGTGTCTGCATTCCTGCAAGTTTCATCTGCAGAATTATTCTACAAATTTTGATGAACTTTGGTGTTTGATGTCTTCATTAGAAGCTGTCACTTTTAATTTTAATCCATATGAATCAGTGTAACCCTAATGTGCATGAAGCTGAAATCTTCAGAAATGATCAATGAAGAATGAATGCCCACATGACATAAAATTTATATCAAAACCTCATTAACAGTTGCATCTTTGTTATAATATTTTTTATTGTAGTGAAAATTTAATGAAATAGGAAATAAAATTAGTTTCTGACTCAAATGCAGTGAAGTAATGTATCTGCACAAGAATGAGCTTGGCAAAAGTGACTGTTTTTGCGGTAAATTGAAATTAGAGCCATGAGTTACAGACCTTCAAAGAAGACATTTGGAAAATATGTGTACTCTACACTGAAGAACACGTTTACAGTTTTAAAATCAGATGAACTGCCATGTTGCCAGAATATTTGTTCTGTTCACTCTCTTGTGTTCCATTTTATGCTTAAACCTTTGATGGTTATGGATAGAACATTTCTACCACAGGGAAGAGCATTTGCTGTGTTTTGCACAAAACAATTTAGCAGAACAATGCCATAAGTTGACTAAAGCTTTCTAACTCCCCAAAATGCCACATTTGTGTTGGAAAGATCTGTTGATTTATACTGTTTATGGTAGGAGTTGCTGTTTCTCCTGTGAACTACACAAAACCAGTACCTCCAAAGGAAGTACATACAGCTGCTATTGCACTTTAAAAAGTTGAGGTTAAAAATGTAAATATATGTGCATAGACAATGTATTGCACAAATACCTACATTTGCTCAATAAAATGGACTGACACATATCCCTATTCAAGAATAGTGAAAGGGTTAAGGGATATTATTTTAATAGTCCCACTGACAGCAAAAGTATGCTTTTTAATTTTACCCACTGTCATGTTAGTGGTAAGAGTATACAAACCTTGAAATTATATGTACAGTTGTAGACAGAAACAGTGCTCATGTTTTTATGATTATACATTAGCTACTAAGGTAATGTGGCATCTTGTTCATTTTTGGCATGACACACCACCATTTAAAATCTTTAGACATTTGCCGTTTCCTTTAACACAGCAGAATCCCCAATTTGTAGTCACATGAAAGATTTTCTGTCTGAGGTGTCAGCATCTGATGGATATCTGCTAATTTCTCATGAAGTCACATTTCAGTGCCCTCTGCAACAGTTTGTACCTTAGTCCTCAAATTGAAAAATGGAGTAAAGAAATCTACTTCCATTTCAAGCTTCACTTTTGTTTTTATTTCTGTACTAAGTAGAACAGGACAATAACAGCACTCTGTCACAAATTTCTGCATTGGTTTGGAAGACAGATCACACAAGTAACTGATGAGTAATACTCTGTAATTTTCATAGCATTTGACATAATTTAAAATGCACATACTGCTGTTTAGTCTGAGCTGCTAGAAGCGCTCTTAAATATGTAAAAGTATTGTTCACCTGTTGTCTTGTGTGGCTGTGAAGTGTAGCCTCTCACTGTCACAGAGAGCAACATAAATTTATGAAGTTTTAAGACAAAGTTTTGAGGAGATTATGTGGAGGGAGAAAATTTATAATACACTTTATAATTTGTGTCCATTTCATATTGTTAGGGCTGTTAAATAATGGAAGATGAGAAAGGTTGGAAATGAACCATATGTGAAGGGAATGGGGAAATCATACATTTTTGTGAGGGAAGCAATATGAAAGGACCACTTGGAAAATAAGCATTAGGACAATATTAAAGCTATTTTAGAGAAAAAGGTGAGAAGTCTGGGCTGGATTGAGCTGACCTAGGTTATAATACAGTGGTGTGGCAATAAATATAGTGATAAACTGAAGAGTTCTGTCAAGAAAATGAATTGTTGGTCAGCTTATTAACTATTAACTTATAAAGTATAGGAAAGTATTGTATCTTGAAGTGGGTTTGTAATTGACAGAAGCATATGAGGAATTTTATCCATAATGTAACAAAATTACCTGTCTGTTATTTCACTTATGAAATGATGTAGTTAAGAGGTGAATATCTTAAGAAACTGCTGCCCGAACAAAGACTGGATCAAAAGCAAACTTTGTTAATAGTTCAACAGACTTAAGTAGCAGTGTATCATTGGCATTCATAATGCTGCTCATGATCTGTTTTCCAAACAAAACAAAAAATATGTACACATAGTGAACTAATAGACAATGCTTTGTTTTATTTTATTAAGTCTGTGTGCAGTATGCAAGTTCAACTCAGATTATAACATCACACATGGCTTGTGCCAATTTTTTGTGTGATTATGACATAAACACATTGCTATTGTCCAGGGTTATATAATCTTATATCTCCTGCCCCACCCTTCATATCCAGTTATTTAAAAACACAAATTTCTGACATGTTTTATTATCTCTTACAGCTGTGTCTGGACATCTTCTTGGTGCGTGAGAGTGGAAAACTTGACCTGGAGGAAGATCTGTTTGCAAAACTGATATTCCTTTACCGCTCCCCAGAGACCCTTATCAAGTGGACACGGCCACGTGAGGGTAAAGGAGAAGAGGGCAATGCACAAACCATGATTACTGAGTAGTGTAGCCTTATGGAACCAGACATGGTTATAGACCACACTCCCATAACTAGAGTAACCTGAGTGAAGGCAAGTAGCAGCAATGATTATATGCCCTGTATGGCACCACTGCTGCATATGCAATTGTGTAAAAACAATTTATTTTCTTTATATCTGCTTGATGCATCCCACTGTGTCTATTTGATACACAGTTAACTGGTGATAAGGAGTAATACTGTCAAAAATTTAATGTATACCAACTAGTGGTAATTTATGATGGCACTTGAACTGGAATGAAATTAAGCTGCTTGGTAGTAAATCCTGTCTATTACAGCTGAAAAATGGGATCCACAAATGTGGAGCTAGAAAATAACTGTGTTTATTTAATCTCTCCACCTCCTTGCATGTTATGTTGGTCTCTCTTCATATTAAAATACAAAGTAACTCTCCACACTAATTTCATCTTCCCGAAGGCTGAAACACATAGAAGGTTTCTCAGAAAGTTCTTTGGAGTGCTTTCAATAGTGCCACATTTTGAAGGTAGAGTCCCTAATAATGATCCATACAAATAATCCCTGGTACCCATGTGCTTATTGTATCATGACATGTGCATTGGATATGAGTACAGAAAAGTTTACACAGTACATTCTTAATCATTTATTACTTTCAAATTACATATATTATGTATTGTAACTGTACTTATTAGTAGAACTATGTAGGATTTATTCAGATGCTCTGAAGTATAGAGATTTAAATACTGCAGTGAGTTTTATGTTTTGGTTATTGAATTAGAATTGGAGTTTCACTAGTTCCAGTCTGTTGGATACTTGAACCCATAATGTCAAAATAAACTCACTTAGACTTGTATTCTGTTTGACTGCTGTGCCCTGTGTATCCTGCCTACCTCAGACCACTATATATTTTCTTCTGATTTTTCTGATAAGGTCTGTACATTCAGTGACAAATTGTACAAACTCTTTGTGTAAGATTTCCAACTGTCTGCACCACAAACTTAATAATCCTAATTTCTCACATAATCAGTCCATATTCCAACATGTTTCATTGGTGGCCACCACCATCATCAGGGAATTCATCTTGTAAGCTAAAACACCATTGTTACAACTGTTTGTCTTGTTATGTGCTCATCATACAATCAACAACTGAAACATGTCAGAATACAGACTGACTGTGCAAGAACTTACAATTATGAAGTGTTTGGAGCATATTGTTAAAAATCTTAGACAAATAACTTAATAAAATTCATGGTATAAATAACAATATGAATTGTACAAACTTGTCATCTTTTGATAAAAACTGAGGTATGTTTCTTCTTGATGAATTGGCGAGCTAAGAACTACCAAGCAGTCGAAAGGTTAATTTCTTTTTTTTTTTACACATTTAATAGTCTTTGTCATGTTACATTAATAACATACTGTCTTTTTTTAACCTTTGCATGAATCTGAAAAAACGCTATTAATGCAACCCTGAATCACTGGATATTTTGAAAGCACTTAAGGCCAACTATGCTTTACACCAACGTTACACAAGTTTTTCAGAAATCTAGGAGTCAGCTCAAAATGCTGGGTACCAGAAGGGTGATCTGAAACAAGTTGTACACTCAGAAACCACAAGTGTTAGGTGCCACATTACAAAATTTAGTTGCCTGGGTGACATGGGCCTGTCATTTCTGCATCTCTGCCCTACACCCATATCAGTCACATATTTAGCATTCTCTGGAGTCATTTTATCAGCATGTGTAAATGCAGTTAAAAGAAGCAGAACACCTTATGTGATGCAGTAATATGTGTCAATGTTGCACTGTCTGACTAAATGCTAAAGACAGATTGAGATATCTTGACTTTCCCCACCACTGGTTTGTACTGCCTTTACTGCCAGTGATAATATCCTTTCTGACAATTACCAGTCACTTACCTCTACAAATCACATCCTACAGATGAAAGGAAACTACAGAAACAGCTTATTACTATATTATTTTTCTTATAAAATTATTTTATTATAATATTTGTGTTGTATTGTCATGACCATCATTGTCTTTGTCATTATTATTAATGTAACAAGTAAGTTTCATTTATATGAAGTACAGTAGGTCACTTGGTGACATTGAATCACCACGCACTTTTCAGTTAATGAGAAAGAGAATCCCTCTACACCAAACACTAGAAGAGGTTTGACTAAGTGAAGAGAAGTTGAAAGAGAATCACAGATATTTTTTGCACATAAATATATATCAGCAATTCAGAGAGTAGATGTTGTTAGTGATAGGATGTCATATGTTGATACTACAAGGTCACTGGTATAATGTTTTTGTTGATACTACAAGGTCACTGGTATAATGTTTTTGTTCTAAATGTATATTCCCCCAGCTGAAGATAAAAACAGTGATACAAATGGAAAACTTCTAAGGGGAACTTGGACAGGTACTTGATCAAGTACCAAACTACCATATGAAAATTTTGTTAGGAGATTTCTGTGTGTGGTTACACAGAGAAGGTATTGGAAATGAGAGCTTACATGAAACAGATAATGATAATGGTGTTTGGGAAGTAAACTTTTTGCCAAATCCAAAATCCAATTGATCTACACACTCTTGGACTACTGCTGATGGGAAGATTCATAGATATGTCACATGTTGATAGATGGGAAATAGCATTCAAGTATACTTGATGTGACTTTTCATTGAAGCTGTTATACTGATCAATGTCTGATTTATTTCAACTGTTCAGGAAGACAGTTATACAGAAGCATCTATAGGGGAAGTTAGGCATTACATATATTCAGATTAATATTTGGCATTTTCATTTTATCCATGTTATACTCAAAACATGAAGTACAACTTTTATGTAAATTGTAACTGGCCTTCCTCCTCTGGTGATGACACATCCATGAATATGTGATCTTTCGGCCATGTGCAGCAGCACTATTGAGGCCTCCCTTCATCTGGGATATGGTGCCATGTCACTGGGTATTTGGTGCCACATTTCCATACAGCATGGTGGTCTTGTCTGCGTCAAATGCCCACTTTTAATTTGACCCCTGAAGACAAGAATATAATGCTGTCTTGAAACATAAGGCACCAATCACCCAGTGGTGTGGGCATCCCAGCAGAATGGAGACCTCGATAATTTACACATATGACGACCATTAATGAAATAAACCATAAACAAGATGCTGATGTGCATTATGAACAGTGCAAATCAGACTACACTTGAAACCTTTGCCTAGGAATATCACAGGGCCAATAATAAAGAAATATGACAGTAATATTGCATAACAACACAGGGAAAATAAAGTTATGGACCTTCAGGTTGATTGCTGAGCAGTATAAATACTGCAGCAAATCCTTATTCTTTAGCAACAGCATGTCTGTAATGGACATAACTTTGTTCTAAAAACCGAAAGTCAGTACTTCCCTTGCTTAGGCAACAGATTCAGTTCTTCTGATAATTTACCTAAGGTACAATATTTTCTCCACCACACCTGAAATTGCACCCACACTTACATTTGGATTCAGCAAAACTCAGTAAAATACATAAGTCTCTTGCGATGTGATTCGATTTTGAGATTTAAAAGCATCAGGTTTAAAAAGGTGTGGAAAATGTAAAAAGTTACTGAAGTTAGCGTCATGTTCATAAACCAACTGATAGAGTCCACTCTAGATGAAGACGGACTCATCTTGGATAAAAGTTGATGGAACTCGTTTTGTAAGTCTGCAAAGCATGTCTAGTTCAAAAACAAAGAACGCAGATTGTTACTAATGCACATTTGAGGATCTCACTAATCTATGGTCGTTTCACTGATTTTACAAGTTATTTTACTCCTGTATGACAGTATTTCACAAGTATTTGAGTGAGGTAAAATTTTGTACAGATGGTAACTCTTTCTATCCTTACTTCAGGCTCAGAAAAGGTCAAGAGTTGTTTTTCTTGTGTGTTGTTCATACTAGCCGTTTACCTTCGCAAACAAAAAAAAAAACCAACATTATTTTTATATTGTTTATTCCGTGCAACGCATTATAGTTTTTAAAAAAAACTAACTACCTGCACAAGTTTTTGTATGTACAAGTAATAGATTTTAAATCAAACATGTAAAAATAACCTTTCGGCATTTTCGTCTACATTCATACATCAGGGTCGATACCTGTGTAGGTTATTATCGACCACGGATCATATATCGACGGATAGTGTTGCCAATAGCCCTGCCCCCATTGTCCACGGATTACTTACTCCATGGTGCAGGGTCCTTTTTGAGAATATTATAACATAAGTGTACGTCAGCACAATCTAATTATTTATTTATAGTGTAGTTATATAATGGCTACATGTTTCGACTAAAACTTAGTCATCTTCAGGCCTCTACAATTCCGTGCCAGAT
>Ga0123355_10005562_pt1 | contig 18485 bp, 8 predicted proteins | sample TergutEmb28metaG_3_FD_89872 | JGI IMG/M metagenome (GOLD analysis project Ga0123355, IMG submission 89872) | Embiratermes neotenicus P1 segment gut microbial communities from Petit-Saut dam, French Guiana - Emb289 P1 | ecosystem: Host-associated > Arthropoda: Insects > Digestive system > Gut ... | reverse complement strand
TATTACCCCAATCCTCACAGCGATGGTGACGGGCCACGGGAAAACCAGGGCTTATCTCCACCGTTTTAAAATTCTGGAACATGCAAACTGCCCCTGCGGGAACGGAGATCAAACCATAGAACATTTATTATACCGGTGTTCGATACTGCGTACACAGAGAGAGACACTCAAACGCAATGTCATAAAGCCTGGGAAGTGGCCGGCGAATAAGCACGAGCTAATATCGAAGTACCAAAAATCATTCGTACAGTTTATAAACTCGATAAATTTTGATCTATAGTAAAGGTCTTACATATTTCATACCCTTTTCTTTATTTACACCGTCTGTCTTGAGGTGTTCAATGTAGTGTAAATATAAATGTAAAGGGATTCCACTGATTGTGTTGGTCACTGCATCCCCTATAACGAAAAAGTTACACAAATGTACAATGAAGCATGTAGTATTACTCTTTTGTAATGGAGCATGCCTAATAAATATATATATAAAAAAAATTGGCGCAACTTGGCTTATAACACTGTGGGGGGGGGGGGGTCGACCATGGGCATTAGGAGTCAACTTAGAAAGAGGGGAAAGATTGGTTCGAACCAGCCCTTCATAGTCAGCCCTTCGCCACCCCTGCCCATATTTTTTATTTGATCTTTTTCAACTCAGCAGCCAAAAAAATATTCTTGGGCAGGAAAAATATCCGTGACGGCAGTTGCCCCTTGCCGCCCCACTACATAGTTCTCTCTACTCTCCCGTCTCTGCGATCCAAAAGTGCCCCCAAGGCTACTCACTCTGCTTTTAGGTAGCCATTAAAAGACTAAAAGCGACAGACAGACAGACAGACGTACGATACAGTCAAAAGTCGAAGGGGAAGACAAGAGAAAAGTGACAAGCACTTCAGTTTGGGGGCAGAACGCGCTTCAGTATCACTTTTTTAGGAGTTCCTAGGCCTCGCCCGCTCGTCCTTCTAGTAGTAGTAGTAGTAGTAGTAGTAGTAGTAGTAGTAGTAGTACAGAAATGATGACGTCAGAATAGTGAAGGTAGTGGCGTGAAAGAGGGAACGCGGAATTTTGATTTTGGGAAAATGTGAGTTACTTTAAAGCAAGGGAGTTAATTTTTATAAATTTAAATTGGAGGGGGGAGGGGGAGGGAGATGCATGTGAAGCGTGCAGTGGCAACTTGCAACTTGCAACTTGGCTTGCATTACATATCAAGACACAGACTCTACCGCGCAGTAAACACACTCAATCTCGGTTATTCAAACCAGCCACTTAATGCTGTATAGGGAAATAGTCGCTGTTTGTTCTCAGATCCACGCAAAACACATAAATACGCTGTGTGGGCAGAACGTAGAATTGCTGAATGTTAAACTGGCGGTACATATAATGACCACTGGGACTTAGAGGGTTACTCTACAAACCAAATATCATATCCGGCACTAAGTACCACATAGCACGGTGTGCGGTTTATATCATTCCCTGTTCAACTAAGGACTTCGCCCCTATGCAAGCCAGCAAGACATATAGGGGGGAGGGGGTTGCATTTTGTACAGATCCTTAACCTGCATTATATGGAGGTGAATGGTCAGCTTCACGCCTCGGCCGCTTTACCACCGGGAATAGAGAACCTGTTAGCCACAGAAGAGGGGGCTGGGTGCAGCCCCAGAGTCGGTCTGGACGTTTTGCAGAAGACAGACCCCTCCTGCCCTTGCAGGGAATCGAACCAACATTTGACGGCTGTCCAGCCCCTGTTCGGACACCTGCTAGCGTGCCAGCTGCAGGTGTCTCACGGCATGTTAATCTACTGCAGATTGTAAAGTCACGCTCAGAACCAATCGGAACTGCTGCTGTTGGTGCTCCTGTCACGTCCGCTGCTACTGTTGCCCTTCTTTATCGCCAAATGTTCTTCACGTGTCCTGTGGCAGCGGTGTGCTGTGTGCGCACTTGCATCATTGGTTCCGTAACCATTGCCTGACTGTAGCGATACTGAACACGTCGTCACGTTAGCCACATGACACGACCTGGCTTTGATTCCCGGCACAGCGTTTAAACTGGCAGCTTCCTGCTTCAGGGAGAGTGAAATGAAACGACCGGAGCGTAAAGCTACTTTACTCACCGCCATATTGCTTTCAGCAACAATTAACGTTCATCATACTGTTTACTTCTCACCAAGCACTATGCTGGTTAACAAAGCAAAGCTGGTTAAATCGGCGGGCTACATGGCACGAATGGGAGGAAGAGAGACGCATAAAGGATTATGGTGGGGAGAGACAGAGGAAAGAAATATGAGAGGCGTGGACTGGATTAAACTACTTCAGGATAGGGCAAACAGCAGGCAGTTGTGAACACGGTATGAACCGTACGGTTCCATGAAAGTTAGAAATTTCTTTACTAGTTGAAGAACTGTTAGCTTCTCAAAAAAGACTCAGATCCACGGTGCCTACATGGCATCGTGCCCAGGACTGCTGAACTGTGTACCCTTGTAGTGCCACATATCTTATCTGCAGCCTGCACAACGGTAACCAGACTGCACGGAGTCACATCACAGAACAGTGCAGTCCTTAACCAACAGACTACGTGACGATCGGCAGCTGACTGTCAAACTGGTGTATTTGAAGGAATTGCCACATATATTTCAAGACCATGTATCGAACTGCTTTGTTCTGCTGCTGCATCACAAGTGCAGTATCAAGACACATCTTGACACCTGTCAGTATCTGCATGCTGCAGGATGAACATTAACAGCCAGGATAAACGCAGTACTTCGCGGTAATTTACAACAGAGCCGATTCCGGAGGCCTGAGGCGTAGTTCTGTGGCCGCTCAATTGCGGGAATCGCGGGTTTGAACCCCGCTGAAGGCATGGGTGTTCGACTCTTGTGTTTGTTGTGTGTTGTGTAGGTAGCGGTCTCTGCGACGAGCTGATCACTTGTACAGAGGAGTCTAAATGTGTGTGATTTAGAGACATCAACAATGAGGCGGCCTAAGTACCGAGTTGGGCTGTTGCCCACGGAAGAACGAAACTTTACAAGAGAACCCAGAATTAGCGCCTTTAATATGAGCAAGTGCCGGTGTAAAGGAGCTCAGAGAAGAACATGTCAACCACAAATTCCTAGCCCGTTCGGTCGGCTGCCTGTTGCGACGAAACTGTTTGTCAGATTTTCATGAAACTCGGTACATGAGTTCTTCACAAAAATTTACGGATCAAGCAAGAGTTTCGTGAAAATCGGCGCAGTGACGGTCACACTTCACTTATAGGAGTAAAGGAATTCATGCCCCTTGCTGCCATATTTCTTGACCCATTTCGGTAGCAGTCGGTACAGTACGAAGGATCTCTCCCTAAAGTCGTTCAGCAGTTGTACATTTCGTGAAAATCGGTGATATTCTGCATTTTACTTGAAGGCATAAACCAATTTTGCCCTAATTTCTACATTTTTCGTTGGGTTTGGATGGAATTAAGCACAGTCAGTTTTGCTATTACGCTCTTCAGAATCGCTGCAAGCTGTTGCTGCAGACACGCAGTGGCTGTAGACGCTTTGAGCGACCGGTGGGAAGACGTAAGTTCGAATGACGGACCAAATTATTTATGATCTGTCCCCATTTCTATTACGCGATTTTCCATAATTCCAGGTCTCACAAGAAGGTAAATATAGCGTTATAGTAGGACTGTACAAGACATGTCCAGAGGGACTCTAATGAGCGAAAGTGAGCTTCGTGAAAATCTACATTGTGAAAGCCAAACTTCACTTACTGAAGCACATTAATTTCTATCCGTACCTTCGACATGTCCAATATCGCCTAAATTCGGAATAACAATCTGCATTTGTAAGTTTCGCGAAAACCGGCTCTGGGAGGACTGCGCTTTTCTTATGGTGCGGGCCCACATGAAATTCGGGCGCCTCCCGTGTGACCACTTTGACATTTTGCAAGCAACGCACACCTCGGCAACGTTTCGTATGTAACACGTCACAGCTTCTGGTGCACTCTCTGAATTCCCCACGGAGAGCGCTGAATCTCATCAATGCAAAATGTATGACGAAACGTCGTACGACGCGAAAGAAGCAACTGGTTCTCCTGAAACCTTGGGCCGGTAATTGGCTACTCGACTTAATGGCTTTCTTTTCCCTGAAGACTGAGACAGCATATTTATACGAAACACTGATACTTACCAGAGCGGACGGCGTAACGTCCTACAATGAAGGCAAACTTGTAACAGTTCTGGAAAACGCCATTAAACGGGACAGGCACCGGCACTGCGGTAGGCGCTGGAAATAGAGAACAATTATCCCTTTAAGTCCCAGTGGTCACTATGTACCGCCAGTTTAACATTCAACAGTTCTACGTTCTGCCCACACAGAGTATTTATGTGTTTTGTGTGGATCTGAGAACAAACAGCGGTTATTTCCCTATACAGCATTAACTGACTGGTTTGTATAACAGAGACGGAGTGTGTTTACTGCGCGGTACGGACTGGGTGTTTATATATAATTCAGGTAGTGTCAGTGTTTACGGTAGCCACCGCACCGCACCGCACGCTGTGAGTGCGCAGCACCACCTGTTGACGTGGGCCACACACAGTGACACAGCAGCACGGTGACACGCCACTCACATAACAAGGGCCCAGGGCGGAGCAGAGCACTGCATAAGAAGCTGACGATTGCTCAACTAGTCAGTCCGCTGCCTGTTTTGGAACTCAAAAACCATCTTCCTGACCACAAGAATCGACCACGGAGTCCTTCTTGGTCCAGGCCACAGCCCCTCCAAACTTTCTCTCATTCCCTCTCTCTCTCTCTCGATGCCCAGCAGCAACTACGCAGTTTCCGTCTATAGCAGTTTGCAGTCGCTGGATAAGTAGCAAATTCCAGTTTCAACACAACACATCACTGTTGTGGTCTCACAAATACTGAGAGGCATGAATTCATCCCGACCCAATTTAATACTATGATCCCATCTTTGCCTAGAGCTTCCAAGTGGTCTCTTTTCTTCCGAATTTCCGGCTAAAAGTGTATTTCTCATACAGAAGTAACTGCAGCTCCTATTTCGGCGCTCATGTCGTGATATTTTGTGCACAGTACAAATAAGTTAATCATCATCATAAACATCAAGGAGTGGACCTTTTGATCCGTTCCATCTCCAGAGTTACAGCTGCTCGCGCCAACGCTTCTTCGGTCTTCCAATTGTTCTTCTTCCTTGTGGTCTGTAGTTGGCTAATTACTGTCACTTCCTGTTCGTTTCTGCACAGCCACATCGATCCAACCACACACACACACACGTTATTAAAGGTCAATAAAACTCTTCGTTTCCCAAATTTGTTTGGTCGCGGAACACTTAGCTTATTAACTCTTTAAACGCCGAGTTAAATCCCATCTACCATTTGCTGGCATTATTAGGAGCTCACTATATATTCCACGTTAGCAGAGTAAGGGTTAAATACGTCCGGGACACATGCTTTGTGGTCCCTCATTTATCAAACAAAAGTCAGCGCAACGAGATAAAAATTAGTATTCGAACAGCATCTGGTCCACTACGTTAAATTCAAATTTAATAAAAATCTATGATTTTTGGTTGTCTAGATTTTTAACACGGCGTAACTTAACTTTCGCGGAACTTACGTTGGGAAACGCTGCTACAAACAGCTGTAGCATGTAAGCGTAGAGAGTCGCCATCTCGTAGCGAACCTCTAAAGGACCAACGGCAATGTCTGCCTTCTTTGAGCTAGCGGCCAACTACACTCCCCACCCCCCTGTAAGATCATTGCTTGTTGCTGCTATAATGCTGTGCACAATTGCAATAAATCAGTTTCTTGTATCCCCCCTACAAGCCTTAATGGCGTGGGCAGGAACAGCTTCAGTCATATTTAGTCTAATTTTCTGTCTTGGGTGGGGGAAGTGCGTTTGTGTCCCCAGGTAACTTTCAACAGATATTCATGAACGTCATGCCACTGAGTCCACAACGTCGGCACACTTTGCTGCAGTCGCTATTAATATGGCAGATGCACGCACAGTTTGGGATACTGAATGATGTATCTATGCAGCAACCCTACACAGGTCTGGACAGGCGCTTTGTGTTCTGAGAGGCTGAGGCTCACAGAATATCTAGGCAGTTGGCACACTAAAATGGCAAGGGTGTCAGCACTGCGTACCGGCCGCCTTTACTCCTTAGGAGATGCTGCTGGTAGTCATTGCTGTTAGAGGCTGACTTGACCCCTGGCTAGGATTGTGTAAATGAAAAATCACAATGGCCGGGACCTTCTGGTTTGATCCACAGTGCCTCAACCAACTGTGCAACCGCAGATATACAGAACATTTGTTAGAACTTTTGTAGAATGTACAGTACCAAGATGGTGGCCATGGAAAAATTGTCTCTAGCTTTTGGTATGACAGTAAAATCTAATAGACCATTGAAGCTAGACGTGTAATTGTACTGGTACAGTATGCATGGAAAACACTACATAAGCAATTGCAAATATCATGCCCACGCAGAACTTTGTGACATGGGAGGACTACAGTTGCTGTTAACTGAATCTGTACTGACTTATTAAGTTCTGCGCAAACATAAAAAGACGATGACAACAACATTTCCATTACACTATAGAAGTAACAGAAACACAGTCTTTACAGGTTCTGCTTGATCTCTCTGTTACCCACACTTGCTCACATAAAAAGCAGTCATTCAGTGTTCGCTTGCGCAGTTTGCATGAAGTATTGCATATATCCTCCTGGCTGTAGAAAACAAACTGGTGATGTTCAGCATGCAGATACTGACAGGTGTCCAAGATGTGTCTAGATACTGCACTTGTGATGCAGCAGCAGAACAAAGCAGTTCGATACACAATCTTGAAATATATGTGGCAATTCCTTCAAGTACACCAGTTTTACAGTCAGCTGCCGATCGTCACGTAGTCTGTTGGTTGACTGCACTGTTCTGTGATGTGACTCCGTGCAGTCTGGTTACTGTTGTGCAGGCTGCAGATAGGATATGTGGCACTACAAGGGTACACAGTTCAGCAGTGGCTGACCAATCAAACTGCGGTCCTGGGCACGATGCCATGTCTGGTTGGTAGACTCCAAATGTTCAGAGAAACCTGCCATTTCCATCATCATGGTTCTCTCTTACTTTGTAGAATGTTGGTATGTATTTAACAAACAACATGACATCACATCCCATAAGACCATAATCCAGATACTAAGTGTGCCAGAACCTCAAACCTCAAATGCAAAATATTCCCTAAGTCAACAAACCTACAACAACCAAACCACTCAGCTACTGAACAGTCACTACACAGTGTATACGACAGTGCCAAAGGTGGCTCAGGCTTATTTGTGCCAGAGCATCTTCGGTCAGTTCCTTTATGTCACTACCCATGAAAACATTCAAGTCCTGTCTTGTACTGCCACTGTCCTCTTACTACTCATGCCCTGTGGACACCAAGATATTTTTTATCAAAAATGCTGAGGCTGTCTTCAGGACCCAACCAGCCAACCACTCACAGTGAATGGAGATGTCCCCTGGTATGAAGCTGACCACTCTCCTCCATCTGATGCTGAGGCTATGAATGAATGGAGCTATACTTTCACACTCCCTGAATGCCTACATGGGGTGTACAGAGACTGGATATCGTTTAGTTCCTGTGGCCTCAACGTCTGGGTAAATCTTATTTAAATTATATTTATGTTTGTCTTCTGCTCAGGCTCCCTTCCAACAAAGCAATCCTGCTGAAGGTTAGTTGTCCTACCCTTCCCAATATTACATACAATTTTCTCCTCTAGACGCTTGCCACTCTAGCCTGATGATGAAGACAGGGGATGCCTCTTCAACATTGGCACCTACGTGGCAAAGAAAACGGGGTTTTACACATGCAGGCACGCACACACACATTCACGGCAGTATATAGGAAGACACAGTACTTACAGAAACAGAGGATAGTCTTGTATACTGCACTGCAGTCCTTGCTTTACTAAGCACACTTATCTTAGTAAATAATTAAATTTAAACGTACATTTTTTACCATCTATGGGGGTCTCCATGACACTCGTGTCGCAGTGGCCGCGCGTTGTTAGTTTGTAGCAAGTTTCACCAAGTTCCCAGCATCATTTCATTCCAAGGAAGTGACAAAAGTTAATTCTCTGAAGAATATCCTAACGTTTTAATATCAGAAATAGCAGCTAGAAGTGGTCTTGTCAAACTGGACAATGAATTCTTCTCAGTCTGAAAAATGGACAAAAAGCACATTACTGATTTTTTCTCTTGACTACAGACCGTTAGGGTAAACTGCAGGAAGTTACATCAACTGAATATTTACAACTGTAGGAAATAATATAAATTGACAACATATACAACAAAATGCCCTTTACAAGAAGAAAGGTGGTTGAATTCAGGAATGAAAGAACTGTAATGTCTAACTCTTTTATTGATAGGCTTTCAGATATGAACTTTTAACATTTCACCTTTTTTTTTGTTTGTTTAAAGTAAAGCCATATTTCCTATGCAATAACAACATTCCACCTTCAAAGTTTATATTCTCGTAGATTTTCTTAGCCAATTTCTCATTTCATACATTTTATATTACACATACTTCCAATGCAGTATACTGCACACATAAGATATAAGCATGGACACCTTAATGTCAGACAATCTATGTAACTGACAAACAAAAGTACAAATGATCAAACAAACCAAAACAAACTCCATGGAGCTGCACTGCTTGAGAAGCTAACAGTTCCTCAGCTAATCCAGAAATTCCCAACATTTTATGGAACCCAATGTTTCATCACCATGTTCACAAGTGCCTACCAGTTGTCCCTATCCAGAGCCAGACCAATTCAGTCCACAACTTTCCAGCTTATTTCTTCAAGTACCACTTTAATATTATCCTCCCATCTACCCAAAGTGTTCCAAATAGTCTCTTTCCTTCACCTTTCCCTTCCAAAACTCCATTTGTGTTTCTTCTCCATCACATCTGCCGCAAGCTGTGCCCAGCCATCTTACATAACTTGATCACTCTAATTTTATATTGTGGGGAGTACAAATCACTCGGTTTGTCACTGTGCAATGTTACCCCAGCCTGCTATTCTCCCTCCTTGTAAGGTCCAAATATCTTTCTCAGCAACCTGTTCTTGAACACTTGAGGTCTATGTTCTTCCGCTAACGTGAGAAACTATGAAAATGTATAAAAATGCACTACAAGTATCCACAGCGATGAAGATGAGTCGATTGTAATGCAGAACGTTAACTGCCACGTGCTTGATTGGGCCTATTATTTGTTGCCACATTAGACTCTTTTGCTGCTCCTGTGTGACTCTAGTTTGAGCACTGACACTTGTTCATCAACTATTGCACAAAATATCCCTTTCTGTGTTTTATTCTTTCAGATTGTAGCCCTCTGGTTTTTAACAGCTGATGACATATATTTGAAGGAAGCTGCTGCCTGCATCTTCACAAATGAAAGATTATGTCCAAGAGAAATTTACATAATTAGGGTCAACCAACCAACCTGAAACTAAGTTGGAGGCTTACACAAAGCAAAGATCATCCCTTTTTATGCTAAACCATTGCTACATATGAAATGCACAACTGCAATGTGCAAATAATGCCTTTCAACATAACAACTTATGGTAAGATGTCTGGTCATCTTGGCTTAAGGCTACGCGGTGTTCATATCAACCTTTCAGTGTTGCTACTTGGGATGGAGGAGTTCTGAGTTTACAGCAAGCTAATTATGCTGATGACTGAATAGTGCCAGAGTCCAGCACTGATCAGGTAAGGACAGTTGCTGCAGGTGGAAGGAACCTGCTACCTGGCAATCAGTTTGTGAGACAGCAAACTTTGGTGGGATTAACATGTGTGTTGAACCCAGAAAGGATGACATTGTACAGTCCATGATCAGGACTAGCAGGCCATGCCTCTCTGTAACTATACTGTGGCACCTGCTTTACAGCAGAGGAAAATCTCAGAATAGCTAAATGATGTAAGACACTGACTGTTGTCAGCGTGGACACTGCAATGGGCAGTCTAGGCTGGTGTAACGGGCTGCTGGCACCTTCGATCAAGACAGCCCCTGCTCTGCACAGGTGCCTTTCACATCCCAGCAATATGGCATTATTCACATCAACTGACGTTTACCTGCACTATCATTAATGTTCTCTTGTGGTGGTCAGCAATGGACCCTCCAAATGCACAGAGATTTGCCAGTCTCATGTAACATGGAACAGTGGTCACAATGGAGCCATATATGACTGCAAATAATAGAACTAACGGACCTCCAGATACGGCATGCATCATCCACAATGGGGGGGGGGGGGGGTTTTTTGTGTGGGTATGTTATTTGATGGTGCTGTCACTTTCTGAGATTACACACCATCAGCAATAAATGGATGAATAAGTGAACGAATGTACAGCATGGTGGAATGATATTGACAAAAGAAACTGAAGTCTTCAGAGAAAAACCCATCCCAGTGCCACTTTCTCCACTACAGATCCCACACAGACTGGCCAAGGGGTGAAGCTGGACTGCAGTGATGAATTGTTTGAGCCGCAGTACAGCACTGAATGAACTGCTCACACAGCAAAACACCATTCCTGAGGGACATGTTACTTCCTCTGATAAGCAAACCCAGTCTCTGACTCTCTTTTCAAAGGGGGCTGCAAGTGCAGATTAAGTATCTCAAGTGTAACCATTTGGCACCATGCTCTACCAAACCACAGTACTGGCACTCCAAGAACAGGGATGGGCCCTGGGACTTTAGATGTCTCTCTGGCTTCAGCAAGGAGCATCACAGTGCTGTTCTCAAGATATTTTTGCCCCAGAATATGCCATGAATTAATACTGGAGAGTGGAAATATAGTTTCACTTATTCTTCAACCTCAGCACTACTTGGCGGTGAGTGGTCAGCTTCATGCCCTGACTGCTTAACCCCCAGGGATAAAAAGATGACACACTGCATTGAAAAGAAGCTGAGTGGGCTCCAGAGCCAGTCTCAACACAATGGAAATGAAAAAAAATCTCTTGCCACTGCCAGGAACAGGAATTGAACCAACATTTATCGGCAGTCTAGCTCACAGACCAATCACTGTATCGACGGGGCTATCCCAGCTTCACACTTCCCTGACAGTCTCTTCAACCTCAGAGGGACCAGTTAATTTCAGTTAATTTGTGATAGCACACTTGTACAATGCAATGCCTTGTTAAACTGAATTGTTGTTAGCTGGAACTGAGTCAGGGCTTCTGCTTCTCCAGATCCTGAGAAGAAGTCCCCTTGGCACTTCCAAGGGAGGTGAATCAGTTGGGACTAGCATCACTTTTGTGGGGATGTTACTTGGACATGAAGGTTCGTTGCAAGGGAGGTGGCAATTTTTCTTTGACAACAGGTATAATTAATACTATATTTTGCAACCCAACATTTTTCCTTCCAAATATAAAATTTACAAATTAGTTACAGTATCAAGCAATCGCTTCTTCCAGCAACACATTTCATATACTTTTGTTTAGTTTCACATCAGTTTCACTTCATGTCTTAGAAGAGGCACGTGGTGGAGGCAGTGTGCTACAAGCTGGATGGTCGCAGGTTCGATTCCTGATGGTGTCATTGGAATTTTTCATTGACATAATCCTTTCACCTGCACTATGGCCCGAGGGTCGACTCAGCCTCTAATAGAAATGAGTACCAGGAATATTTCCTGGGCGGGTTATGGCAGCCAGTGTGTAGGAGCCTCAACCTTCTGGAACTCTCAGGGCCTGGCCCCACAAACTTACCATCTTCATGTGCAGAATGTCTTGAAATGTGGAAGCCTCAACCTCCTGGAACTCTCAGGGCCTGGCCTGGCCCATACAGGGATTGCTTTACTGCATTTCTTCATGTCTTATTATATGTATTAAATTTCTGCTGTACTTAGTATTTAGAAACTGATAATCAAAGTGTGGCAAAAGTAATACGATATTCTCAGGCAAGGGCAGCATCCTCTCATTCAAGCACACAAGTCATCAAACTCTGGACTTATGCTGCGAATTTACAGACTGCTTTTCCAAGACTTCATCCCATAAATTACCGTAAAAGGTTTACACTATCTAAATCACTTGCATAAATAAGATGGGGAAAGAGTGAATATAAATTTGGAGTCCTAGAGTCAGATTAACCAAGGACTGTTAATGGGAGAAACTACAGTGGCTATATACACTACATGAGCACTGGAACTACACTGACTGAAGCACGCTACAGTCTCTGGTCACAATTAAGTGGAACCAACGGAATCATTGCAATCAAATGCAATTTTCAACATAAAATGCTTATTTTGTTCCAAAAACATAAAAAATCATAAAAAGCATAATAGTTAATAAAATATAAACAGTTTTGAATGCATAAAATATGATAAATGATGGCAGCACTCAAGCAATTCACCTTGCTTCACTGAGCTGACAGTGATCTGCACTACAGCAGCAGAATGGACGAGGCCAACTCATCAGCCACATGGTCACTTAAGGTCAAAACAATATTATTAAAGTGAGTGATAATGAAAGGTCAAAATCCAAACCAACACTCCACTGTACATCTTTTATCAAATTACTTATTGTACATATGATCAATGACCTGGTGCTAATGGCCACTGTGCCCATTAACAGTAATAAACAACATAATCAGTGTACAATGCATCGTACTATTACCTTTAAGACAGTCAACACAACTGTCTTTATTTCTCATACATCATCAGACAGCAAATACAAATATGCCATAAACATTATCCCATAATGTCACTAACAGTCATTATGAGGAGGACCAAAACTACTCTTCAGTTTCTTAAGTATCCATCACATACGAAATTTGTTCCTGTTCATTGCTGACATCACCTACTACATCCGATGTATGTACCAGTTCACCGTCATTGCAAATCTCAGCATCTGGTAAGGCATTCAATAAACTTAATGCACCCCAAACATTTGAATTTGATGTATGTTCATGTTTATTTATTCCTGAATTTAAATCTTTACAAACACCCCCTAACCTTTGATGTCTACCACGTCCTCGAACGAAGGAGAATGGCTTGCTGAACCTTTCAGTATGGATATCCTCTCCTGATTGGTTAGCAGATGTGACTTGTCCTAACACAGCTCCCTCTTCACATTTTGCAGTGTTCCCACAATCTAACTGCTCTGAACACTGACATAATACAGCTTTGGATTTTGAGTTTGATTTCTTAACTCTCGTTTCAAACTTCTTATCACCTGGACATGAATCCACCTCCATGGAAGATTGTTTATTGAGCTTAAGTTTACTACGTTTGGCTTCCTGTTTTCTTGAAACATCAAATCTAAAATCATGTGGAAACTGGTGATCCTGTATACAATGTGCACGTCTCTTTTGTGCTGTAGCAAATACACTTTTGCACTCTTTCACAAAACAACGGTACTGAAAAGAGAAAAACTATATGCTACTGTCATGTTTATTGACAAAAATAATAAAACACTTAAAACCTGGACAAAACATCACGGTCTTCTGTACCTGGTCTGCAACATTTAGTGAGGAACATACGTAGGAATGGGGTGTTGAGGTTGGTATTTGGGCCTGAGAGGGAGGCAGCAAAGGGAGATGAGCAAACTGCAATATGAGGAAGTTCAAAACTTGTACTCCTCACCAAATATTATTCAGGTGATCAAAATCAAGCAGGATGAGATAGGCAGGACATGTAAACTGAAGAGATGATTTGGAAGACCTATGCACATTTAGGATATTAAAATAGATCTTAAAGAATTACGATGGATTAATATGGCCCATGAGAGTGACAAGTGGTTGTGTTTCGTGAACATGCAGTTTTCATTTCAAATTGTGCGAACACCTTGACTAGCTACGGATCTGTCACCTTCTCAAGAAGGACCTTGCTCCACGGAGTTAGTCATCTAGTCAGTCATTTAGTCAGTTTGCCTTACAAAGAATTTATTTAGTGACCAGGACTTGAAGCAAGATTAAATAATTTTATCCCTGGGCCATTTTAACAACCCTTCAACATCTCAGACTACAAAGGGTTGAAATGATATGATTATTAATGAACAATGACACGGAAAGGACATTACGGGAAGCAATCATGGCCTACTTGAAGATGACAATAAAATCTACCCAGAGGGGCTGAATAAAACCACAACAACATCAATGAAGGTGCCTGGTCTCTGGTCTGAGGTATGAACCCAGGACTCCAAGATTGGGAGCAAAGATACCCAATTGATAATATTTGGTACTTTGGCATGTAGTAGGTCTCTTGAGTCTGCACAGAACGCAGTATGTAGTCTACTCTGCACATCAGTCTTTGTCATTCATTGCCAATAAGGTACAGCACAGCAGCTGCAAATGTGGTGCTGCGTCAGCAGTACCAGAAGTTCTGAAGGATCATACAGCCTCCATCTTGAGGGTCAAGCAGTCATTGTTGGACTGCTGCTACTACCACTGGCCCAATGACGCAGCATCCCAAGATTTGATTCTTCAGCAACACTGCATGGCATTTCTTCACTCTTGTAATGTATAGTACTTAATGTCTACGGCAGAAAACCTGGACGAACATCACAGGTCGATTCATCTTGGTTCTTATGCAGACTTATTAGCGGTGTAAAAAACACTTCCTATTCGATTTTGAAACACCAATGATTGCACCCACAGACATTTTCTGAACTGACCTGTGTTACTGCTCACTGACTTGCCTACTTGCCTACCCACCTTTTTCACAGCAAGAAATGCATGACCAATATTTAAACTAAATGCCAACAGTACAGTAAACAGATTAATAAAATCTTGTAACTCAACATTCTGGTGGCTTCTACATTTAATCAATATGGCGGCAAATTGTTTAAAATAATGTCAAGCCTGTACAAGAAAAGTTCCACAAAGTATCACGAAAGACCTGTAAACATTCATAAAGAGGTGACTAAGGAAAATTTTTAAGATCTTTTGGTCTAACATTATCTCTGATGAAGACTGTGGAGATATGCACAAGAGAAAACAGTGTCAGTGCAAATAAAACTGTGGAAATAGCAGTGGATTAGACATACACCAAGGAAGGGTTCCTCTGCCACGGAAAAGAAGTTTTGAGTTGGAACCACTAAGGACAATGTGGAAGAGGAAGAGCAAAACAAAAGGAATGGAGGAGAACAACAGAGGAGGAAGATGGAAGAATGGAAAAAACTTGGAAAGATGTCAAGGCAAAAGCTGGAAACAGAGTCTGCTGGATTTGTTTCATGCAGGCCACATGCATGGAAATGGAGGGACTGGAACTGACTTGACTCTATATTTAATACACAAATTGTGAATGCACAATTTATGTATTATAAACTGCAAATAAATATGAAAAGAATATTTGTCTTGCATATTACACATTAAAGATTATAACAACAATATTAACACAAGACCCAATCAGTACTTCAACCATCTGGCTGTTTCACTTGAACCCCCAGTGTAACAGCCCAGCTATTTCTGTGTACTTAAATGATAAACAACATTTCACTGTGTTGTACTGTGCCTTATGGAATGAGACTCTCTTTCTATCATTTAATGTACCTTATGCTTCCAAAATGTGTTTGTATTTCAGTATAAACCATAATATGTTTATGCTTTCTGACGTTATTTCACAATTTTATTACTGGAATTTCATGAGTTCTTGGAACCAAATAGGTCCCCTCTATACTTTCACATCGTGGACAGTGTAAGCATTACCTTTACCTTTTCAGAAATGCTTAACATATTATACATTAAAGGTAATATTTAAAAATTTCAGTACCCACAATGCACTATGAACAGCACTGCACAGACTCATCAAGAAAAGTCACACCAATTTGTACAGCTGTAGAAAGCATCACAAACAAAGCCTTAACAGCTTATGGCAAATTTCATAACTCTGTTCTATAAATGGCATTGTATGCACATAGATGAGATGCAGACTACAATCCTAACATGAATACAACTTCCTGCATTTTATTTGTGGTCTGACATCAGAACTAGAGCTGTCAGTGTAAAATACCAATCATTATAATATTTGAAACTAGTGAACCTTTGTATTAGTGACCCTGTATTTGTGAGATCTGTGGTTTCCACAGCAGTGTTGCTCAGGATTCTGATCTTCCAGGATGTGATGATGTGTGAAGGAACACAGCACCTTCAATGTCAAGGGTCAAAGGGCCTTACTGGCATTCTGAAGGAATGTTGTGAAACACAAACCCTGCAAGACAGCATCACATACCAGAAAACCCGAATCCTTGATGCTGTACTTATGGGTAAGAAAGTGAGCTACATAAAATCACTAACAAACATCCACTTTTGACAAGTACAACACATCCAGAAACTAAAGCTGGCTTTGCACAAGCAATGGACCGAACATGTTATCTTCAAGCAAAGTAAATTCCATCATAGCTTGTAATGATAACCATCACATATGTCATGAAATGACTGAACAAACTCCCATGTCAGGAGGGAAGAGGAACATAAACATGATTTATGTATACAAAACTGATAGAATGAGACCACCTGGAAGACCTAGGCATAGATGGAATGTTTTTTATTATTAAGATGGAGCTTAAAGAAATAGGTGTGATTCACCTGGTTCATGACAGCAACAACTGGCAGGCACTTACAGCACTGGATATTTGCGTTCCATAATACCTGCGTGAAGGACTGAGAATATCAGTTGGACCGATTATGTGAAAAATGACTACCTGCAATGGTCACATCTTGCAGAGAAACTGCCTTCTGAAATGCTTTCTTCAAGGAAAGATAGAAGGGATTATAAGATGATGAAGAAGATGTAAACAGCTATTGGGTGACCTTAAAGCAAAGAGAAGTACTTGAAAGATGAAGCACTAGATCACACTATCTGGAGAACTTGCTTTTGAACAGGCTATGGACCTGTCACAAGACAAACTATGCAATGAATCAAATACACAGCGAATTTGACTAGCTGAGAAACTATCAACCCCAGACAAATCCTTGTCCTCCAGGTTGGGGGTTTGTCGTGGGGCCAGTTCCCTCACACAGGAAAACTATTTGCTAAAAAAGCTCAATGTGGAAATGCTGGACAGATTATTTTAGGATGATCAAGGCATGTTAAAAGGATGAAAGAGGAACTACGTGATATAGGAACACGCAATTGGAAGAAAGTAGTACAGAAGAGAGACAGTTGGAAGAAAGTAGTTCAGCAAGCCAGAATCTTATACAGGTTGTAGCACTTTATAAGAAGAAGAAGAGAAACTATCAGCATCTCAACAATTCTTATGCATGCAGAGAATGGCTTAGCAGCGAGCACTCCTATCCTGTATCTCAGAGATCTACAGTTCAAAGTTCAGCTCAGTGAATGCCTATACTGACTGAAAATTGCCTTGGTTTTCCTCGGTCCCTCCAGTTAAATGCTAGGGAAGTACCACAAATTATATGATGCCTGCTTCCTTCCACATCCTTTCCCATTCATCCTACTATTCCCAGCAGAGGCATGGGCTTTCTGTCTTCTGCTACGGAACACACTCAGCTACACCCCTGAGGACAAAGCAGTTGAGGCATGAAGCAAACCGCTCTCCTTCATCTAGTGATAAGGTTAAGAATCTGTGGAGCTGTACTTGCACTCCCCCATACATCCACATTGTATGGTGCTTAACCTTATTCTTACCTTCAGCATATTTCCTCTTCCCTTAGAGTCATTCAGCCATTCTGTTGGCATGAATATTGTTGGTACCAGTCACGTTGGTTACGGACTAATGCTTCAGCTGGCTGGTACGAAAGAGGGAACTGGTGAGTGGAACGAAGCAGCAGACAGAAATGGCCATGCCCCAAGTAGCAGAAATGAGATTTCTTTCTGAACATACAGTACAGACTCTTGCAATGTACCAGGTTTATATGAGGACATTACTATATCTCAGCAATATCATTTATCATTGTGACACACATGTGGGTGTGGCACTCAGCAGCTACAGTTCGTATGATAACGGCAACAAGTGACAGATGACTCTGTATAACATGGCTTACCATTGGCTTCCTCTGTGCCTGAGCCAAGAAAAATGAATCGTGGGTTTCTGAAATATGCAAGTCCAACAAATGTGGTGAAGGAAGTTGCTTACTGCATTCATTGCAATAGTAACGATGTGACGAATTGTAATGCAACTCAAACTGCAGCAATGAGTCGAACTTAAGCACACACCCCATCACGTGGCATGGGAACTTGGCAACACTGCAGACAAAAATGGTAAATAAGTTCATTTTATACCAACACAAACACATATTCACTAATTCTCTTGAATTGGGTTATGTGTATGTTTACTGATCATACAGTTTTCTGCTACCATACAGTTTACTGATCATACAGTTTTCTGCTACCATACAGTTTACTGATCATACAGTTTTCTGCTACCATACAGTTTACTGCTACCACAGTTTACTGATCATACAGTTTTCTGCTACCATACAGTTTACTGATCATACAGTTTTCTGTTACCATACAGTTTACTGATCATACAGTTTATTGCTACCACAGTTAACTGATCAT
>Ga0123355_10005561_pt1 | contig 18486 bp, 12 predicted proteins | sample TergutEmb28metaG_3_FD_89872 | JGI IMG/M metagenome (GOLD analysis project Ga0123355, IMG submission 89872) | Embiratermes neotenicus P1 segment gut microbial communities from Petit-Saut dam, French Guiana - Emb289 P1 | ecosystem: Host-associated > Arthropoda: Insects > Digestive system > Gut ... | reverse complement strand
TAGAGATGCTGGTTCACAGATGTGAAAAGCGTGTTGAAGTAAAGGGAGATTATATTGAAAAATAGCAAAGTTGTTTCATTTCTGTCACCTTTCAAAGTTGGTCAGGCCGGAAACTTATGGACCGTACCACGTAAATGAGAAAAGTTTCATTTGTCATTTGGGCGGTCTAAATGTAAACGTACAACCGAAGAGCAAGGTGTAGAGCTCTGGCCGTACCAACACTGCAGACCACTGAAACACAAATCTACGTGGCTGCAACGCAATGCGTAAGCGTCTGATGGCCACGTTACTGCAATGCTTTATGGACTTTCTCACTGACAAAGCACTTCATACATCCCCCCCCCCTCCCCGCGCGCGATGTCCTCTGCAGGAACAGTTCGACCGACAGCAATTGACGTTCGCCAATCAAAAGACCCCTAATCCTCAGTCTGCGTCACATGACGTGAGGCAAGGCGCGTCCTGTGACCTGAATTCAAAGAGCCTTCATACGCCTTTAAAGATGTGGGACTTTGGGCTACCCAGTACCTTGATGCCATGCAGTATGGTGCAGATATCCCACCGCTTATGCAGCATCTGCTGTCCCCATCTTAATACTGTCCCACCAGACTACTAGGCGTCAACTGCAACATTCAGGGACATCAACATTACGATCTTATTGTGATGCTGTTTAAGACAGGTGGGCACCAACGTCCCCGTAAACACAGCTGGCTGCCTTAATATTTAGGATAGACCGATCATGAAGACGGCCAGAGCCATGTGCTCCTTCATTGTGCACTTAGTAAAACGGCCTCCAGAATATTTAACGGCAGTTCGCAACGCGTAGCGACAGCGAGGACATCTTGTCCAATGTCAATTTCCACTTAGCCACATTTTGCAGTAAGCCGGCGATATTTCTTCATATTTCAGCACCTGTAGTCGTCGACATTATGACGATAATCATATTTACATTTCGTACTTTCAGACCATTTTGTCTGCAACGCCAGCTGTCTAGCACCGACAGGTCTCATGCACGCTGCAGCTAAACTTCTCCATCTGCCTCACTAACACTTGATCACATTGGTGACTGCATGCCCCATCCCCTGCATCAATTCAGAAACTCCGTACGTTGTCCAGTTCCGTACGGTTGTCACGTCTCAAGCAACTGAATGTACAGGCCTCTCACCAACCATCTTTTGCCTAAGCACTGCAGCTGTCGCAGCCTCACCGCATACGAAGCCTACATCCGCCGGACACGGACAGTCTGCGGTTCCTCAATTCACACAGGAGTTCCGAAATGCCTATCTCCAGCGTCTGACCAGGCCTCGCACTTTCAGCAATTATTCCTCGACATAAAGACACGGCTCTTCTTGAAACAGGGACCATTCCTCTGCAAATGCCGCCTCTCAATTCTTCCGAAGAATGTGTACTGTTTGTCCTTTACTCTTTTTCTGATAATTTCTGATGTCTGATAATAGTGGACTTTAGTCTTTAAAGGGTTAATAATGATGTCAGGGTCAACTTAACGTAACGGTCGACATCTGTTTCTTCGTAAGACGGCGGGCCCCATGATATTGCGCGCACTCACTGCAGCTTAACATACGAGGAAACTTCACAGAGACGATGGAGCTTTACATAACACCACCATACTGATATTCTGGCTGTTTACCTTCTTACGCAAACCGTCCGTCATACAAACACACATACTCTTCCAACTTTCTGTGCACTGTTCTTTTACAAGGCGCTGTTAACGCGGGAAAATTTTTACAAAAATTTCGGCGACATTTTCTTTCCAAAATGCAAATGAGGTTTATCAAATTCGGACTGATGATGAGGATGTCAAACCAACAATACCAAATTTACCTTGATCACGGACAAATCCCTTTTGCAGCAGACCCTTTCCGCTACCCCAGCGGCTCGCATGCTGTTTTGAGGATCTCTAAAACGCGCTGCGTCGTGTTACGTTTGTTCACATCCACATGTTCAAACGGTTTACATTACAAGGTGTTCTGAATTTGGAGAAGAGGCAAAGTCACAAGGGGCCATGTCTGGGGTGTATGAAGACCGACGAACTGACGAAATGTGGTGTTTGGCTAAAAACAGTTGCCAAGTTGGGCCCAGTGCGCCGACGCCCTGGGACAAGAATTTGTTGACACAAGGCTCATGCAAAAGTCTAGTTCAAACTGCCTGGCACGAGTGACAAGACATTCCTATTTCCTACAGGCAAGTCTTCGATCTGCTGTCACCTACTCACGCACTTTTGTTATCGCTTCATTATTTCTAATCGATAAAGGCCGTCCAAAACGCTCGTCACTTTCTGCGGATGAGCCCATGGAAGGCTATAGGTGGCAGATTACAACGGCCCAACTATCTGAGAGGGGTTGACCATGAACGGAAAATCAGAACAGGAGGCAAAGGACGGATATCGGGAAATATTCCTTTGTGAACAGGACCATCCGACTTTGGAACCGGTTATCTGCAGAAATTTTAGGGACTCTCCCCTGTAAACCAAATGCTTTTAGAAAGAGGGTTAAGAAAGTGATTAATGTGGTGAACTGAAGGAAATGTGTGTTGAAAATTAACTAAAAGTGTAGTGAAGTGAAGGTTAGTGCAGTGAATGGGGTAAATAGGGACGGACCGTGAAGGGTATTTACGGGTGGTGAAGTGAAGTGCAGGTCCTGTTAAAATTGGTGTGCTATACCTGTGGAGTAAAAATATTATAAACTAGGTGCAGTACCTTCTTCCCAGTGTGTTGCTTTTGCTATGTGCATTGCTGTTAACTGTAGCTGGTCTTTTGTGTATTGTGTTATTATCTTGTGTGTATCTTTGTTACCTCATGTGTATTGTTTCACTATGTGTGTATTGCTGTCTCACATACTTTAGATGCCGGATTGCTGGCCAGAAGTCAGTATCCGGAAGGTACTGCGACCGGCCATCGGCACACGTTTTTCTTGATTTCCCTGTGTCTATAAGCGAATGCTGAGATGTTTCCTAAGATTCCAAGTTACTACTGCATGCTTCGCATGCAGATCTCCTGACTTAAATTTCTTAGATCCTTATTTCATATTTATGTACATGCATTATAACCACTGCCACCGGGTGACAACCCACTTGCAGTTAAATATACTATTATTATCATCATCATCATCATCATCATCATCATCTCCTTTGTGCAAGGTATTTATACTTACATTCCTGAGACAAACTATGTCCCTAGGGAATACAGTGTTGCAGCTATTCTGTTGTTACTATTCATGGTGATTATTATTATTATTATTATTATTATTATATTACTTAAAGCGGCGGAACAAATCAAAAGTGTGCGTGCATATCATGGCATTCTCTCGCAAGGCAGTCTTAATTACTTCATAAGTTCGGTTCCCGCTTCCTCTAGTTTTGAGCAAAACTGGATGCTGTTACGCACAGTTCCGTACTCCTGGCCATCGAAGACACGAGATCGGACACAAACCCTGCTGATTACTCAAGATATCTGCGTCAGACTGAATGGCTTCAATGTGGTCTCGCTGAATCAGAACATGCAAGAACATGTCCCGTCAAAGTATGATTTAAAGTAATACAGAAATGAACTCAGTTCGCATACTTTCTGATCAGGTCTCGTACGTACTGTGCGAAAGTATTCCAAATAAATATTCTTTGTTCAACTAACACATTTACCACTCGCGCTAACGACCTTCCTGTCTGTACGAATCATACATAGCACGGCTAAGAGGCCGTATCATGTAACAGCGCAGATTGAGACGACATGTCTTGTGCAACACAGCTCGTATTTCATTACACTCAGAGGTCTGCAGAAAAAATCACAACCCAACGGCAGTTAACAGATCCTTTCAAAACGCGGCCAAGTTCAAATACGACACTTACAATCGAAAATGGATTCAGGAAGAAATATAGGTAGTTTACAGATGAGGTATCCTTGCTGCGAAGTAGTCAGGAATCTTTCGTACACTCATCAGCTACCTGAACACAAAAAAGCTTAAAACTTTAAGAAATTATCATTTTTGCTGCAGCTGTGTACGGGTGTGAAACTTGGTCTCTCATAACAGGACAGAAACAGACTGAGGGCGTCACAATACAGGGTGATGAGGAAGATATCTGGATGTAAGAGAGAGGAAATATCAAGAGACTGGAGAAAATCGCACGTTCCGAAGCTTCATGACTGGTACTCCTCTCCGAATGTGACCAAATTACTGGGCATGAGATGAGGCGCATGTGGCACCTACGGTACAGAAACTTAAGGTATGACGTGGCGCACATCGGAGCACAGACGTAAAATGGTTCCCACATAAGGTGCGGATCGGATTCAAGTGCCTGAGAACAGCAACAAGCGGTGGTCCTTTCTTTCGAACACAGTACGGAACCTTCAGGTTAAACAAAATGTGCGAACGTTTTGCAAGAGATCGCACCCTCCCACTTGCAACTAATGACATATTATCAGCGATGATTTTTTGTAACAGAGATTGAGGTGTTTTCTGTGAGAAGGGAATGAATGTTTTAACTTCCTGGGAACATTTCAAGCTCCAAAGGACAGTGTCTCATGATAACGCACCTCTCCGCCAAATGCAGCACCAGTCATGATGATAAACAACCTCCAGCGTTATTAACGTCTGCACCCGATTAAGGTGCGTCACGTTACCTTCTTGCACGTTTCTATTGGCAATATTAGTATTACATAACAGTATAACAACATAAGCAATGTACAGTACGTATAAACGTTACACTGAGGCGCGTTCGCGTAAGCATTGTTGTCGTGGAAAAGCAACACGTATTACACATTCCGAGTGTACGTCCGTAACCTTAGTTACCCAGCATGCAAAGCGCATGTGCCGTATTACATAGTCATCTTTGGCCTTCCTGGCCCTACTATATTTTTCCACGTTATCTCATAAACGGCACGATTTTCGGGGGAAAAAATTTATTGAACACAAATTTGCATTTTGATTTTCTCTACAGCTTTTGCCTGAAACATTTCTCATTCTAACAATAATTCAGTGACATATCACAAATTGTACACAGGTCTGCATGTAAAGTTCCCGTTATTTTTGTCATACTGTAATGAAACGTGAATTTTCACGCGATTTTCGAAATATCCAATTTCATGAACATCCGTCCAGGGGATCACGGTTGTTCCAAGCGGACGGGCAGGCGGATGGACGGACAGACAGATATGAAGAAGCTAACAGTCGCTTTTCGCAATGTTACGACCGCAACGCGCAGAATATTCTGTTTCTACAACAACAACAACAACTAATAATAATAACAATAACAATAATAATAATAATAAAATCCGTGATAATGAGAAGGGAACATGTGTGTTAACAGACGTTGCAATCTCAGGAGGCAGGAATGTGATTAAAAAAGAAGCCGAGAAGATTCTAATATATAAAGATCTTACAACAGAAATACAGCGCATATGGAATGTAAAAACAAAGGTTCTACCAGTAATAATAGGGGCGACTGGAACTACTTCAAAGTCATTCAGAAAATACGTGAGCAACATACCAGGAAAACATGAAGTCAAGGAACTACAGAAAACAGCCATATTGGGCACTGCACACATACTTTGGAAAGTACTAATGTAAAAGTACAATAGATTCAACATTGAAACTAACGATATAAGCACCATGAATAGTAAGAACAGAATAGCTGCAACACTGTATTCCATAGGGACATAGTTTGTCTCAGGAATATAAGTAAAAATACCGTGCATAAAGGAGATGATGATGATGATAGCAATACTGCTGCTGCGGCCGCCGCCGCCGCCACCACCACCACCACCACCACCACCACCATATTAGTTATTCCACTGCATTTCTTTAGTCTTTAAAAGGATGTGCTGTGGCTATCACACCTGGGAGATGTCAGTGTAATTAACGGCTGGACACTGACACTCACCCGCAAATCTCCGCACACCATACTGTTGCCATTCCCATTCTAGTTACTGTACAACATGGTAAAGGTAATAAAGACTTACCGATAAATATGAAAATCTGATGGTGTGAATATCGCAGCAACATAGATATGGATACAGTCTGGAAAGAAAGAGTTGCAACATGTCAATCACACGTGGAGTCAAATATTCTTAGCATTTGGTATGAGGAAATGGAATGATCAGACCACGCCCGCGCGACTCTCAGTCACAAATAACATCCTTAACAATCCATGGCTTTCCACGAAATTTGGTGTAGCATACACATCAGCCCCTTTATGTCTACTGACACTGTCACGTAATGCAGTACTACTGACATCGACCGACCTTTGAACTCTGAAACATACACAACCCTTGTGACGCCATTATGTGATCTGAGAACCCACCGGTGGTGTCTGTCTAGACTACAGGCGTCTGGGATATGATACCTGCTGTCTAGCTGGTGGAACAGCTCGCTGCATCCGTAGTCTAACCTCAAGTTGGAGCCAACAGTATCCTCGGTAACAATGGTACTTGTCTACAAAACTAAACAGCATCACACCGCTCAATTCAGCACATGAAATGCACACAAAAGTAGCTACAAATGCTGCTGATGCTGACTGCTCTACGCGTGACGGTGAAGTGGTTAGGTGTAACGTTGTGGACCTGTCAGAAGGGTCACTAAATTCAGTTCACTACTTCACAGTGCCCCTAGCTTCTGTCCACCGAGTGCAGCACCTGAATCACAATTCACGTCACAAGTTCTTCTCATACAAAAGACTGCTTAAAAGTAAAACTAACCCTGCACACACCACGAACGCATATGGGGAGTGGCGGCACAGCTCCATGCATTCTAAACTTCGGCACTATATGGGAGTGAAAAATGAGTTTCACGCAAAGCCTGGTTTACTCACGGCGAGACGTTAGCAGCAGTATCACTGACTGCGAAGGTCAATTGGCCGCAGCCGATCTGCCCGTTCTAGAGGACATACAAGTGTCGATATGCCACTACTCGACCGTCCAGGCCGTCAGCGTCGTCACTGTACCGCCTGGACGCTACCCTCACCGCCACAAAGCTGTCCCTGTGCTTAGTTAAGCACTACTACACGAAAACATACAGCACGGAAATAAGGGCACACTCCGAGCAGTCGTGACGTCAGCACGAGATGGCAGTAAAAAGTGCCAGGTTCACTTTTCAACCGGCTTATTCACGGGAAAACGATCGCGGTACCCTTGGACAGGAGCACCTGTGGGCTCCAGGGCCGGTGGTGACACCGTCTAGAAGAGAAAAATCCGTCCGCACCGGGTATCGAACTACGACTGTCCAGCTCACAGCCGAAGGCCATATATTGACGCAGCTGGACATGCAGCAGGATACCTGTACCATGACGCAACACTGCCATGCAGCGCAGCATGTTCCCTCCTCATTGGTCAACACACAGGCCAACACGCATGGAACTGAAACCGATGATGCAGGTTTCATATCCGGTGATATTCACCGCTGCACTGCCACCGCATACCTAACAGTTACAAAATTGGACAAGTGAAATTAAAAATTCTCACTGTTTGTATGTAGACTGAAAAGCCATGGTATTAAAACCAGTTTAAATCAGTGCCGCCAACATAACAGAATCCTTCACACAGTTTCATACCGTTACAAATTACAAATGTTATTGCAAGCAAACAGTTTCGACAACTCTTCCAACCCAAGTGTGAAGTGAACACCCTACCTCAGCGACTCTCAACGTGGTGTGCGAGAAATACACGTACTTTGCAAGGTGCGCGAAACCTGTTAACATCTGAAGACAGCAACTCCCATAAGAACATAAAAGCCACACGTCCTCGCACCAGACAGGATTTCCGTCACTCGTACACATCAAAATAAATGCCAGGAACGGCTAACGTGCAAGTGATAACGCGTGTGGCCACAGCACAGAAGGTCCCTCGTTTCTCAAGCATTCCTCAACAATATCAACAGCACAACATTCAATCAATTAAAATGCGCAATTTTCCACATACGCTTCACTCTTTGACGCCTGAAATCAATTCCCGTAATGATGTGCGGAAGACCGGAATTTAAGTGGGGGCTGCATAAGAGCACATATGCCAATATTTATATGACGTTTGGCGTTTTGAGCAACACACTGCACTGTATACATACATCAGGCCAACTGACACTTTCTGGCACAAAATGATATTTTACACAAGCAATACATAAAACTAGTTTCATGTACAAAACATACAAATTATCACTTACTCATTACTCTTGATACATAACATCTTGCAGGTGCCGTCCTTCACTTGCAACACATTATCTCAAATGATTCACATACAGTATCAAAATCTCAAATCTCGACGCCACAGCTCGTGATGTATGGTCGCAATTTCAACCCAATATCACGATCCGGCTCGCTAAATGTGCGTGGGTGAATAATGCATAAACGCTCCTTCAAATATCCTCATAGAAAGAAATCTGGGATCGTAAAGATCGGCTAAGTGAAGGCCGTTGGATGTCCCCAAAACGCGAAATAACGCGATGGAAGAGACTACGAACCACTTTCAAACTCCGTCCAGAAGTGTGCGCTGCGTCTCCATCTTGCTGGAATGTACACCAAGTATCTGCAACTGCAGAAGCAAGCAGTTGTGCAGAATCGTGACGTAACACTCTGGCTGTTACCATTTTGAAATATAAACGAACCCACAATACAGACGTTCCCACTGCAAACCATACTGCCACTTCAGGTGACTGAAATGGCTGTTCGTGCAGTTCTCCTCGATTTACCGTTGCCCTGAAACGCATATTTTCTTTATTAATACAACCCGATACAAGGCAGTGCACTCCGTCGCTCATTAACACGCTATTTAAAACACCGGAATCTTCGTTCAGGATTCTCAGCGAAGTTCCACTCCAGACACCTAACTAGGCGAACAAAGATTCTGGACAATCGGTACCATGTACGGATGGAATTCATGTCCTGCAACATCCGTCCCTCCTTCTGAACGTGCCTAAGGTACGAGGTTCTTGTCGAAAAGAGAGACGTGGGCGGCGCTGTGAAGATTTCCTTGCGGTCTCGTCGTTTTCTTCAGTACGCGCAGCTTTAGCAGCACCATACGCAATGCGTTACACTTACACCTGCTTCAAACCTGCGCATCCAGCCCAAAATCGTTTTGCATGTTGGAAACCACGTGAAAATGAAGAACTCTGTTCCGTAATGAAGACGAAGGGCTGCGGTTCGATGTGCTACATACTCCATCGATTCACTGTCGGCGAACAGTTTTTAAAGTGGCATGACATAAACTCTTACTCGGCGTGCGAACGCTACACCCAACACCCCCTCCCACCCTCTCGAACACAAAACTGCCTTCTGAAATGTGTCAGTCGTCTCTGCGCCAGCCTCTATAACGCTCGGCGCCCAAAGGGTACGAATTTCGTCTCAGCTGATATTTCTTAAATTAAAACTCGTATACAAATTCTTTATTCCTTCAGGTCGGTCATTTCACTAGGGTACAGTAATAGCCGAAGACACTCGATACAAACAACATCAAACGTGAATAGCACAAAAACTCAAGTGTTCTCTTACAGCGACACTCGCCACACTAATTCACAATAAATGAACTCAGCAGTGTCTACGGGCGCAAAGCTACATTACGTCCAGTTGGTGCACCGTGCGGTCGGTCCAGGCAGTTCTGGCTCGCACCTCATATGCTGTATCGTAGGTTTAAACACCTTACCTACTTTAAAGATATTTTGCTTGGTTTCCAAAACACATTTTCAAAACCAGTGTGGTGCGAACTGCAGTACAGTTTAAGAACCACTGCTCTCAACAATATATGTAGGAAGACACGCGTTACTTCTTTGAGTTGCTCAGTGTCAACCGATACTGTTTCCAGCACCCTACATATTATGCAAAATGCTGCATATATATTTCAGTCGTGCAGTACAAACAGATATCTGCAGCATTACATAGCTAACTCCATGAAGCACAGTCCCTCTTCAGAAGCTGACAGATCCTCAGCTAACCAAGAAATTCCTCGCATTTTATGGAAACCGAATGTACATTAAGTGTTCAAAAGAGCCGCATTCAGAGATCAATCATTCCAGCACAAGCCCTCCATCCAACTCCTTTCATATCTATTTTATTTTATCCCCCCTCCCCCAACTATTCCGACGTCTACGAAGTGGTATGTTTCCTTAGCATTACATGTGTACAAACCTACACTACCTACGTCACTACCGCTAGCAACACGAGCCTGCTGATACTTCACATGTCTCCTAGAGAACTACACGACAGGCAGCGTATGTATAACGTAACATCGAGGGGCCGTCGAAAATCCCTAAGTATTACATATTCTGAGAGTGTGTTTGTAGCCTTGGGTATCCAGCATGCAATGCGCATGCGCTATATTTTCAACTGTGCCCTGCCCGGCTCTACAATATTATGTATGAGGCATTTCTCATTCTGTGAAGAATTCCGCGAGAGAGATTAAATATGTAATTGCTCTTCACGTAAAGTACCTGATATTCTTGTCATATTCTACTGAAACTTGCATCTTATCGAAAGATTTTCGAAAAACACTCAAATTTCAAATTTCATAAAAATCCGTCCAGTGGGAGCCCAGTTGTTCCATACAGACAAAAACAGAGAGGGAGAGAGAGAGACATGCCGAAGTTAATCGCTATTCGCACTTTTGCGAACGTGCCTGCTAAAAACCTTACAAGTTATTTCAACAAACAAGAAAGGAGTACAGAGTACTAAACCTGGCACGTTTACTCAGTTTCGTTCAACGATTGCCCCAAAATCCGCCAAGACGTACAAAACGAGTACAATTAATTCCTCTCTTTGTCTCCTGGGGACATTTTAAGCTGCGACAAATAGCAAGGTACGTAGAAACGCCCGAGGATTTTCACATAAATGCCCCTACCGTGTCCGAGTTGGCAAAAACTGAAATGCGTCGGCACATTTCTGTGAAACTTCCCAATTTAAAATTTCAATGCAATCCGAAACCCCGAACAGCCAGCGCCATGTTCACCTACAAATTCATAAGTTACGACTCATGCAAAGAGTGCCCATGGCGGATTTTGATGTGCCGCCGGATTACAGTTTACAGAGAACACATCTGCTAGTTACATTAACAATCAAAACAATTTAGCCGTGACATCAATTCGTACGTAAATCCTTAATCAAGCGGCGGCGCAGCCAGACCGCTACCCACAGCCCCCGTCGACATGCAAGAGCCTCTAACAAGTACACAGACATAAGCAAATGCATAAATATAGTTCTCATGTACAAACGATCTGAATGGAGACCACGACAGATGTTATTACATCATAACAAACCAAAAATAACACAGCAGGCTTGCTCGAATCCGGTACACATCCTAAATCACCCCGTATTCATCTTCCTCGTAGTGAAATGATACCCCCTGTCCCATTTCACCCTCTTCCATACCATATAGTTTGAAGTTAATGACCTAATTAACCTTAGCTGCTGCTAGGGTATCCGTTCACCCCTTGGGTTGTTGGAACGGCTGGAGTCATATAGCAGTAGACACAGGACACCGACAGTGGCAGGAGAACGGTGGGGAGGGTATCAATTACTACACCATACACTCAACGCGCACAATATATCAAAATTATGATTATACTGCCAAGTTCTCTCGCCCTGCAGTAGAAAGGAGATGAATAACACAGACGGGTCGTAATCATGCGTCACAGGAGACGTTATAGGCCATCATCAGGCGCTATTGACGAGTGGCACCATGAAATTCGGATGCCTGCGTCACTCTATACCTAGTAATCCGTCATCCACCCCTCGCCCCAGATCCCTTCTCGCCGAGGAAATGCTCTAATAAAAAACACGACGCAGCAATAAAGCGTTTTCCTACAGACGTAAATTGTGATTGTGATTCCTCCCATAATCTGATGCCACACTTTATGAACTTAATACAACGAGCCTCTCACAAAAAAGGGGAGTCTTAAATTTGATATAAAAACGACAATCGTTACAAAGAAACGTTTCAAGGACAAACTGGAATGAAACTACGGCCGAAATTGTGCAAACTGTTGAAAATTGAATTGGGATGGTTTATTTAACGACAGTGTCAGTAGCTGAGACTGCGCTGATCTGCGGTATCACTAGTGAATACTGACGGAATGAAGCGGCTGTGGCCCACTTCGACACCGCCCTGCGGGACCTGGGAAAACCCGGAACACCGCAAAAAGGACCGTCAGCCTCTGCACCAGTTCTGAGGCAGACAGACGGACAGACAGACATCTCCCGACTACGAGGCACGACTCGATTTCGACGTTCCGAGTCTACAGTAAAATATTTGCCCCTTCGAATTATGGCTTTCTAGGTTATTTAATGAAACTGTCGCAGCTGGGAACGTCACACAGCATGGCTGTAAAGTTCTCCCGATCCTATGGCAGTTCTTCCAAGGCCAGCCAGCTGAGTTCTTCCTTGTCTACCAGGCCCAGAGACGTAAGACAGTCGCCCAATCGTATTACCTGAGCAGGTGGTCAGTGCGTGTGGGAAATGTTTTCAGTTGAACAAGGAGAATTCACTATAATTACTACTGTAAAGTGCGAGTAGCGGGAAGACGTGGCCAAACGTTTTGCAGAAAAATATCCCTGATTAACAGTTCCGCAGAACAGTGGGCAAATTCTGTGCGACAGGTTCACTGCTGCACAGAACCACAATGCAGCAATGTTGTAACTGAAGTGGTGTGTCAAAATCCTCAGCCCACAGGTTAACAAAACTTTTAAACGTACGCCCCTACAAAATTGGAGCCGTAAAAAATATTCTCATCTAGATAAGGAAGCAAGAAGACGACACTGCACGTGGCTTCAAAACTCGACAGCCTATAGATATGGGGTCGCAGATTGCTTTATTCTCGAATGAGGCAGGACTTCCATTAAACGGAAACGTAACCATCCACATCAGACAGCCATTCTGAACGCTCCCATGCTGTTCACCAAGTCCCTTTTGCACGACGTTAAGGCGGAATCCGGTTAGAGTGGCTGCGCGCAAAACCGACACGGCCCGCGTTTTTCAAAGGACAGATAAGTGGTGCATTACAACCTAATCGATCTCCAGGTATGAAACCGGGCGATTATGATATGGCCCTTATTTTGTAAAAAGCGGACAACCCATAAACGATCACTTTTAGAGGAGACGCAAAAAGATGGCACCGTTTTACGTATTACAAATGCTTTGAGAGGTAGGATACCCTCCTCTACCTTCTCAATCCTGAAGATGAAGTTGTCATCTGTTTACATGTCATTTAGGGCCACTATTTGCATGATTTGCAAAATACACTATAACTCTAATTAGCTCAACGTGGCAATTAGCTCCTTTCTACAGAACAGGTACGATATATCTGTGTTGGACAATGAAAAAGCTTATGTGAACAATCCACATTGGCTACAAGATCTCTATATTGTGTCGAGAAATGTTCTTCAGGAAGTTGCACAGCCTGCTCAAAAGCTGGAGGTCGCACCTCAAGACTTATCTACGAAACAAAGTAAGTAGAACTGCAACGAAAGAACGGGCGTTACATTGCCGGCGGACGCTAGCTTCGTACTTGGAACATGCATGTCAGACGCATGTATGAGAAAGTGGTACTGAATCTTGTGCAGAGAAACTGTCCTTCAGGCCACCAAGAATCTGACGAAAACTTAATTTTCTTTGTTGTTGTTTTTAACATATCTTCTTTATTAAGAAAGGAAGAAAAAATTAGGCTTATGAGATCATCATGCTGCGTCCCCCAAACCGCCCCACCCCCATCTCAACTTCTGAATCAACTGACCGATTTCTACAAAACTTGGTATGATGTGACAGCGACACTTCGAGGTTCCGAAACGACATATGATAATACATCTCGCAAAACATGAAGTTTTGAGCCCTCTTAGACAACATTCCTCTATGAACATGACGTCAGATGTACCACCAGCATGACGGGGCAGTCGAGTCGTCCGGCACTACCTAATCAGCAGCTCCCTAACCGATGGATCGGTCGTGGTGGTGCGCTGTTTGGCCACTGGACCTGTACCCAATTGATTACCAAGTGTAGGGTTGCATGAAAGCTATGATGTATGCACGCAAGGTCCACACAACAGGAGAATTAACTTGGCGAACTCTCAGAGCTGCAAGATGCTCGAACAAAGGTTCCGTGGCCACGCTGGTCAGAATACGCATCCAAACAGATGGGGGTCTCTTTGAACAACCTCCGTACGTCGCGCACTACGCAATTGTACTTGTGCATTTAACAGCGCACCTCAATAAATACCGAACAATTTACAGATCCGCAACCGCTGTCAAAATGACGGTTGTGTACACGATATTTCAGACGCAGGATTACCTCTGGAATTAAATCCTGCAGTAGTGGCCTTAAGTCCTGGGTCATCCTGTAATTCCTGCAACTATTTTTTAACATCACGAGATGAACAAAGCGCTTTCCATTGAAAACAAATTTGGGTTTGGAAAACATAAACTATAAGGGTCAAAATTTCAGGACAGAAAAGAACAAGAAACAATACACATGTCACTTTTAACCTTACAGTCCTGCACAGAAGAGAGTGCGTAAGAACATCTGCACGGCAAAGAAACCAGCCTCTACGCAAGATTCTTCACACAACTTTGTGCAGGCTCCACATACAATGTAACACATATTGACTGATGCACAGTTTTGTAGGCTCCACGCATGATATAACACGATGTAACACATATTGACTGTTGCATGAACCAAACTCCTGACAAAATATTAATTAGAAAGGCTCTTCACTTTGGAACAAATTTGACTGCCCTTCTTATGCAGTGACACTGAGCTCTGCCACCGTACAGTGCTGCTGTGTTTCAAGGATTTACTGATGCTTCACCCTTACAAGGAATTCTGTGCGTGTATGTGCTTCCTGAAGGCCCTGATGCGACAGGAACCCAAATGTTGTCATGCACATTGGTCAGCAGACAATGCCACAGTCTGTGATTTTAAAATTAACAAAAAATGATTCAAAGCAATCCGTCAAATCCCAGTGTCACCTACCAGCCAGTGTGGAAAATACTGTATCTCAACTCATATTGGTCTTCACTACACTTACTTCCACACCAATCCTCACACAGATGTACAACAAAATTTCTGTGAATCCCGTTTATGGTATCTCTGAATTCTTAATCATTGCAACGTTCAATCCACACAGAATACATATCAATATAAACAAATTTGCTACACATACACACGTGTTCAGAATTGCGCTGAATATTTGTCTTCCATTTGGTGCCGCTCCATTCTTTAGAAGCACATTACGATCATCACTGGCATTCCCCAGTCCATTACGATCATCACTGGCATTCCCCAGTCACTTCAATTATCCGAATGTTACAATTTCTGTAGTCAGAACACAGTTTCACCTGCAGTAATTTACTGTGTAAGAACAAGCTGCACCAGAGCTTAACTCCAGTCAATGTGTGCTGCAATTCAAAAACTTCTCCTCTGATGTGCTTCATCATGTCCTTACCACAAGCAGGGTGCATTGTCATCCAGGGCATCGTATTAATCTCACGGTCATTTGTTGGGTAGGGTGCTTTGGATATGGCAAGACTTCCTGCTATCCTCTGACAGCAGTAACCAATGCATGTTGGTTACGAAGATATGGATTTATTAAGTACATTAACGGAGGACTACATCGTGTTGCTGGGTAAAGCAGGTCATGATAACACTGATCACTGTTGGTCTTGGAGTCTGACACTTCATTGTAAGAGCAGTGCTCACTAGAAAAACTGGATTTTTAATGACATCCAGCCACAAGCCAAAAGAAACTAAGAGGAATACACAACAATAAACTCACTGCAAAAAGCACCCAGAGGCCTAGGGCCCAAGAGAGAGCAAGTGGCAAAAAGTTTAAAAGAAAAATGAACAGTGAACAGATTGAATTACACTGATGGCAGACAGCCCAGAAGAAAACATGACAAAAAGCCCAAAAAGAAGCTCAAGGTCAACCACACAGAAGTACAACTGACAGCCAAATGGCCAAAAGACAGCTTGCTGCAAATGGCACAAAAGTACAGCTGATGGTCAAATGCCCTGCACCTAGGCATGCAACACCTTAATGAACTTCTAACTTCCTCCCATTGTAAATACCGTGCTCAGTGAGTTGTTAGATTTCACATCACACATCATGTCACAATGTAATTACTGGAACCAAAGCATAATCACAAACTGTAATTGGCTGAAGGTGTGCTACCACTAGACTGCTGCCTAGGTGAAATAATCCTTAAGATCTGCATGTCACATACACACATTGCAATGAACATGACTTCACCATCGTGCTGAAGTCGAGGACATGACGGACAAAAAACAGTATGCAGTAGATGACTTAACAGCTACTGAAGGAACACCAGGGCCATTTGGTTGCTCTCACTTTGTTGCACTCTGGGCTAAAATATTCATAATTTAATGTTAGGACTGTACAAAGGGAAGATCCAGCATACCGTAAATGAACTCTTACACTGACTGCAGGCCCATACATGGCAGGAAAAGGCACTGAAGCCTACCATTCTCACAGAGAGACAAAGTTTTCATAAAATTAGAACACACAAACTCACACACACACACACACACACACACACACACACACTTAAAACTGATCGTTCACAAAGCTTGACTAGTTCTTCCATAGGTGTCACTTTGTGGTACATTATGTACTAGTGTTCGCCGAACTCTAAACTAAGACAATAACAAAGCTGACTTCAGCCTACAAGAAACCCACAAAATAATGCTCCTGTAGTAGTGCTAAGTAACACTGGCATTCTCAGTACACTACCATAAATGCATGTAGCAGTACTTCCTTTAAAAAGAAAACGGCTTATGCAAACCTTAATCAAATGTTGGCAAGAATCTTCTGCATGCCACTATGTTATTTAAAAACAGTGCCAAGTGAAGCACAGCATCTACCTAAGACCTAAGATACACAGTCTGACTACAGAGGCATATTAACACATCCGGAAATGCTGTTTCTTTACCTGCAGTTTACAAAATGTAAACATGAAAAATACTTCCATTAACATATCATGCAAACCTACAGTTTCAGTTCTGGTAAGTACATTTTCAGGAGGGACTATCAGGAAGGGTGAACTATGATTCACACAGCCTTAAGCTGCAGGTTGCTGTGCCAGGAAGATAACTTACATAAGGCTCTGAGGAAAGCAAAATGAATCAGCAGTCTGAGACCACACCCAGTAACTTACAGAAGCTCACAGTTGGAATTTTGCAAGAACACATTATTGTATAACTCACATGAAAATTTAATTACTTACTATCAATTATGATTATGATCATGTGAAATGTGATGTCATGTATTCTCGTAGAACGGTACTGACATTTTGGACACATGCACTGCCATTGGGCAGATGACAAAGAGGAGATTAACAAATCCTATTTCATTCAGCAAAACACAAAGTGTCACATCCCATACAACAGTGACATTTACATCTAAGCATTCCAACTTGCTGACTCGCGATTTTATACATGTCATGAACATCCTTGCTAATTCTCAGTAAAGGCATGTTCATGTTCACAACATGGTGAAAAGTAACTATTAGCTTCATCACAACTGTCTGTCTGTGTGTCCTTCTGTCCACATGGAACAACTTGGCTCCCAGTGGACAGATTTTCACGAAATTTTACATTTGGGTACTTTTCAAAATCTGTCAAGAAACGTCAAGCTTCGTTAAAATCTGATACGAATAACAGGTATTTTACATAATGACCAATACACATCTACGAACACATCTAGCTACATTCTTCTTAGAATGAAAAACTTTTCATACAAAAGTTGTAAAGAAAATCAAACACAAATTTTATGTTCAATAACTTTTTGGAAAATCGTGCTGTTTATGAGATAATGTGGGAAAATACTGTAGAGCCAGACAGACCACAGATGGTAATATAACACAACACATTGCAGGCTGGATACCCAAGGCTACAAACATACACTCACAATATGGAATATGCATTGCTTTTCCACAGTAACAATAGTTACATGAACGCCCCTCAATGTTAAGTTATGCGTACATTGCATGTCTTGTTTATTCTAGGACCAGTGTGGTGCTGTTACAAGAAGTACTTCGCTGTCTCCTGCGTTGTGATGCTGCATATTTTTGGTACATGTGCACCATTTCAGAGGAACCCGCTCCCTCCACTTTCTGGACTGAGGAATGACAACAGAGCAATTCCTCTCAAAGCTACACACATATCTACCAAAAATACACCATGCCACACCCAACACATCACCACCATTGTAATAACCTCAGATCTCGTATATATTGTAATTTTACTGACATATTTACAGTTTATTTAACCCTTCATCGTGGAGTGACAAGCACTGCTCGTCATAGCGAAAACATTCCCTGTCGTGGAGTGACAAGCACTGCTCGTCATGCTGCACACTCTCACTCATTCGTCTATATCTCGACAACATAGGGAGCTGTCGTGGAGTGACAAGCACTGCTCGTCATGCTGCACACTCTCACTCATTCGTCTATATCTCGACAACATAGGGAGCAAATGTAATCGGGCTGCTTCGTGCT
>Ga0123355_10005560_pt1 | contig 18490 bp, 18 predicted proteins | sample TergutEmb28metaG_3_FD_89872 | JGI IMG/M metagenome (GOLD analysis project Ga0123355, IMG submission 89872) | Embiratermes neotenicus P1 segment gut microbial communities from Petit-Saut dam, French Guiana - Emb289 P1 | ecosystem: Host-associated > Arthropoda: Insects > Digestive system > Gut ... | reverse complement strand
TTAATTCTTTGGTTCGTGAACCTGCGGGTCGTTCGCGCCTACGGGCGCTTTTAATATTGGTTCTCAATGCTGAAATTGGCTACCCTGGCCGCGTTCATTGTTGTTGGAGGAACTCTTTTGTTGCGCGGCTCGGTGACCGCGCATTACACGTCGTCCGGCGGGTTTTTCCCCCACGGGCATGTGGCCCCACTGCTGGCTATAACCTTCGCGCTCTACACGTTTGGGGGCATCGAAATCGTTGCCATTACGACCGGGGAAGCAAACTCACGGACGGTTATTCCGAGAGCCGTCCGGCTCACCTTTGCCATTCTGTGCATTGTCTATTTGGGTGCGATTGCCGTGCTCGCCGGGGTGATGCCCTGGAACCAGGTGGGCACGGGCGAGAGCCCGTTTGTGACGGTGTTTCGCAGCATAAGAATTCCCGCAGCCGCCGGCTTGATGAATTTCGTAATTTTGACCGCGGCCCTGTCTGGCGCAAACGCGAATTTGTATGCCGGATCGCGAATACTTTTCTCTCTTGCGCGGACGGGTTGGGCGCCACCCGGTCTGGGAAAATTGAATGCTGCCGGATCGCCGACCTTTGCCCTGCTGGCTTCTTCCTGCGGCATCCTGGTGGCATTCGTGCTCGAGAAATGGATGCCGGAAAAGGCCTTTGTCTACATCCTCGACGCTTCACTATTTGGACTGTTACTCGCATGGCTGGTTTCACTCGCGGCCCATATTTCTTTTCGCTGCCGCATCTCTCCTGAAAGACTCAGCGCTATACCGCTGCGCTCGCCGACCGGCCTGTGGGGTTCGGCGGCCGGGCTGGTGCTGGTCTCGGCCGCCATTCTTAAGTCGTGGTGGGACTCGCGGGTGAACCTAATCAGCGGAGTCGTGTATTTGTTGCTGCTGACGACGGCCTACGTCCTGACCCGACCACAGAAGCGCAAAGTACAATATTCCGGTGAACGACGATCTGCTTGGTTATCGCGGTGAATTTCCGATCCTCGAAACCACCACCTATCTGATCAGCAATTCTCTGGGTGCGATGCCGCGCGGTGTTTATGAAGCTCTCAAAGATTACGCGGATACCTGGGCCACGCGCGGGGTCCGCGCCTGGCAGGAAGGTTGGTGGATGCTCGCCGCCGAAGTTGGAAATGAAATTGGCGAACTCTTGAACGCCCCCCCAGGCTCCGTTTCCACCCATCAGAACGTGACCACTTGCCAGGCCGTGGTCGCCTCCTGTTTCGATTTTTCCGGCAAACGTAACAAGATCGTTTACAGCGACATGAACTTCCCTTCGGTGATGTATTTCTGGGAAGCGCAACGGCCGCTAGGGGCCCAGGTGCAAATGGTAGCAAGCGACGACGGTATCACCGTTCCGACCGAGCAGCTGCTGGATGCGATCGATGAAACCACGCTTCTGGTGCCGGTTTCACACGTCCTCTTTCGCAGTTCCTACATTAACGATGCCAACGCCATTATCGAGAAAGCTCACCAAGTTGGCGCACATGTGGTGCTCGATACTTTTCAATCACTAGGCACAGTTCCGATCGATGTGCAAGCGCTGAGTGTAGATTTCTGCTGTGGCGGCGTCCTCAAGTGGCTTTGCGGCGGCCCCGGCGTTGCCTATCTCTATGTTCGTCCCGATCTCGGGGAAAAGCTGCAGCCCAAACTCACTGGCTGGAGCGCCCACCAGGATCCTTTTGCCTTCGAGGTCGGTCCCATCCGCTATGCCGATCCCCCGTTCCGTTTCATGAATGGCACTCCCCATATTCCCGCGCTTGCAGCCGCCCGTCCCGGATTGAGGATGATCACCGAAATCGGGATCCAGCGGATTCGACACAAATCCATGCGGCAAACTTCTCGTTTGATCCAACTCGCGAGAGCTCGAGGGTGGCGCGTGAATACGCCGCTTGATCCAGAAAGGCGCGGGGGGACGGTTTCGATCTCCATGCCTGATTCCGAAGAGGTTTGCCGCGAACTTCTCAAACGTAACGTTCTCGTGGATTGGCGGCCGAGAGCCGGGGTACGTATGTCTCCACACTTCTATAACACTGATCGCGAGCTTGATCACGCCGTTGCCGCGGTTGAGGAGATTCTGGCCCACGATTCTCTCCATCCTTAGACACGAAATTCCGGCAGCCGGGGCCTTGGTCGTTCAGTTGGGCATGTGCTAGGCTTGCGCGGCGCGCACTCCGGTCGAGCGATTTACACGGCGAGGCAGACCATGGGCATAACTGCGAACTCAGGCGATTCTACCCGGAAGGGCGTTTTCCCAGGCGAAGCGCGGCTTTCAGCCATTCTGATTGCCCTGGGAGCAGGCGCGATTCTTGTTCTTGCCGCGGCTGGCTCTACTTCTCGGAAACCATGGGCACAGAGCTACGATCCGCTAGGCCATTGGTGGCTATCGACAATCTGCGCCGCACTCCCGGTGCTTGTGCTGCTTGGAACGCTCGCTCTCGTCCGCATGAAAGCCCACTATTCTGCGTCGCTCGGACTCCTCACCGCCCTGCTGGTTGCCGGCGGCTTGTTTCACATGCCGGTCCAAATGGCGATCATCACAGCCATATACGGTGCGTGTTACGGACTGTTCCCCATCGGGTGGATCATCCTGAACGTGATTTTTCTGTATCGCATGACTTGTGAGACGGGGCGGTTCAAGGTTCTGGAGCAGAGCATGACCGGAATCACACAGGACACGCGCTTGCAGCTACTGCTGATCGCATTTTCATTGGGGGCATTTTTCGAGGGAGCATCTGGATTCGGAACGCCGGTGGCGGTGACCGCTGCTTTACTCATTGGGCTCGGATTCCGGCCGCTGCAGGCCTCGGGGTTATCACTCATCGCCAACACCGCGCCGGTGGCTTTTGGGGCCCTGGCGACTCCGATTGTGGCTTTGGCCGCGGTGACCGGCTACAGTGAGGTCGCCCTGGGGGCTCAAGTGGGCCGCATCCTGCCGTTTTTTTCGTTACTGGTCCCCTTCTGGCTGATATCGGCGTACGCTGGCTGGAAAGGGATGAAGGAAATCTGGCCGGCCATCACAGTTGCAGGCGTTTCCTTCGCCATCCCGCAATATCTGGTGTCGAACTATCACGGTCCATGGCTTACGGATATCCTGGCAGCATTGTGCTCGATGGTTTCGCTCGTCCTTTTTCTCAGGATCTGGCAACCCAAGCGGATCTGGGGACACCACGGACATCATGACGAGCAGCGGTCTGCTCGCGGGACTCATGGTTACGGCCGCAGCGAGGTGGCGCGGGCATGGCTGCCCTGGCTGATTCTCACCCTGTTAGTTTTCTGCTGGGGCACGTATACCGGGAGAAAGATCATGAACACGCCCGAAAAAGTGTTCCCCTTCATGAACTCTTGGCCTATTCCTCCGAGCGCAATCACGAATCCCCAGATACCGGTTGCCGGGCTCAACAAAATGGTCGAGCGTGTGCCGCCAGTGGTTCCGAAGCCTACGGGCGAGGCTGCCGTGTTCGGCTTGAACTGGATCTCGGCCACTGGCTCGGGAATCCTGATCGCAGCCATCATCTCCGGTTTCGTCATGGGCCTGTCGCTGCGGACGATGGTGGTCATGTGGTGGAAGACAGTCTGGCATATGCGCTTCTCATTGTTGACGATCGCGGTCATGATGTCGCTTGGCATCCTGACCCGCTACTCAGGCCTGGACGCGACCATGGGGCTGGCATTCGCGCGCACGGGCCATTTTTATCCCTTCTTTGGAACATTATTAGGTTGGCTGGGCGTGGCTCTTACCGGGTCGGATACTGCATCCAATGTGCTATTCGGCAGCTTGCAAAAGATTTCCGCGCAACAGATCGGCATTTCCCCCGTGCTCATGGCGGCAGCCAATAGCTCGGGCGGCGTAATGGGTAAGATGATTGATGCCCAGAGTATCGTGGTGGCCAGCACAGCTACGGAGTGGTACGGACATGAGGGCGATATTCTACGCTACGTCTTCTGGCACAGCATTGTTCTGGCATGCCTGGTAGGCGTCGTGGTTTTCCTGCAGGCGTACGTGACACCATTCACGCGCCTGGTTGTGCGTTAGGCGGACGCGCTCCCCGTCAGATGGGTGCACCAAGTTCGATGTGCACGGCAGGCGCAAACAAAGGTTGCAGCCCTGCGCGGAAGAGCCCAACAACTTCTTTCTCCGCCCCCCCTCTCCTTGAATCACTCGAATATGTCGTAGTGAGTCACAGTAGGTTCGAATTCCAGTAAATATCTCTCGTCTTCCGGATAATACTTGGCGGCCGCCGGATCGACTCCGGCAAAAGCCGTAATGGCGGCGGGAGACTCCCAAAAAGACAGAGTGATGAAATGTGCGACATCGCCCTCGATTCGCCGAAGAACCCAAGCGCCCTGGTTGCCCGCAGTCGCCCGGTAGGCTGGAATTCCGGACTGGAATAGGTATTCAAGGTACGCTCGAGCATCGCTCGCTTTGGTCCTGCCATGCCAAATTCGCGCTATCATCCGTTCACCTCCGTCGAGTCGCCATCAAAACCACTTGATAAGCAGCGGGCCGAGCTCCGTCGTTCGATCTGTTCAAGCGCTCGGTTGATTTTTGTGGGCAAGCCGTTGTTCACCTTTCGCAACATGATCCCACACTGATCCGCTGCTGAATAGGGAAATTGAAGCGAGCGAAGGTAGCCATACACCTCGGGTACAGCCGGCTGGCGGCCTCAATTTTCCACGCGAACGCGGGCCACCCCGAAAGCCATCAGCCGGGGCGGAAGATCGCGCAGCAACGGGATTCGAGCGAAGGCACGAACGAACCACGGAATGGTTAAGCCCTGCTCCTCCTGGGCCTTGAGGGCCGACGCAATTACCCGCTTCTGAATCTGCGTTTGAAAGGCCTGCGTAATCCGCACCGCCCATTGCCGTTTCGATTGAACCGCTCGGAGTTGGCCGATGGTGACGCAGCCGTTACGCAGGGGCTGGGTGAGCAGGTTGGCGGTCACGACCGCGTCCTGCACGGCATAGTTAATTCCCACACCGCCAACGGGGGACATGGCGTGCGCGGCGTCCCCGATTAATAACAGGCCGCGGGCGTACCAGTGCGGGCAGATGCTGGATTCGACGGAAAGGAGCGATACTTGGCGCCAGTCTGTCAGGGATTCAACGTGGTTCGCCAGCCGCGGCGCGATTTCCAAGATGCGCCGCCGCAGGAGCTCGACTCCTTGGGCGCGAAGCGATGGATATGAGCCCTTTGGGATTACGAGTGCCGCCTGCCAATAGTCCGTGCGGTCGAAACCAGCAAGAATGTGTCCGCGGGCAAATCCGCCGAAAGCGCCACCCGGGGCATCGATATCTTGAGGAAGGTGGGGCAGACGGAACCACAAGACGTCCATGGGAGGCGACGTGCGGACTGGCTCGATTCCAGCGAGGTGGCGCACACGCGAGAAGCGACCGTCGGCGCCTACGGTCAGGAGCGAACGCAATTCATGAATGCGGCCATCAATTTGATAGCGCACACCACGAACCGCGCCCTCTTCTTGAATCAGCTCCGTTACATGGGCCCCCATCAAGAGCCGAAACTCAGGGTATTTTTTGGCTTCGCAGGCTAACAGAGCCAGGAGGTCTTTCTGGTGGACCATGAGGATGTAGGGATACTTTGTCTTCAGCCGGCGGAGATCGAAAGGCGTGAAGGGACCGCGGTTTGTGAGCAATGTGGGCCCGGAGATCTTGCTGTTGCGGAGTTCGTGAACGCGGTCGGCAAGCCCGATCTGATCGAGAATCTCAAGGGTTGAGGGGTGAACCGTGTCTCCTCGGAATTCGCGGTCAAAGTCCTGATGCATCTCAAGCAGGGTTACGCGCACCCCGCGTCGCGCCAGCAGCAGCGCCAGCATCGCTCCAGCGGGTCCGGCTCCGACGATCGAGCAAGCTGCTGGTTCCATGGCAGTCAAAGCCTGCAGGTGATTTTCCATCTTCGAAGCACCAAGCACGCGGTGCCGTCAGAAGGTTTGGCCTTTTCCCCGATGACCTGCTTATGTCCCGATTCTATTTGTTTTCCCGTACAAGCTGGCCGGGCCCGGCTTGGAGCAGAATACTCGATTTGCGGGTAGCAGGGTCGAGAACGGTCGGGAGCGCTTGACTTGGCCTCGGGAACAATTATCCTCAACTCAGAAAGGGCAGTGATCGGAATGCACGAACCTCTGGCTGCCATCGCCAAACACGGTTACCTGGTTCTGTTGGCATGGATGATTGTCGCGCAACTGGGAGCGCCTGTGCCCGCAATCCCGATACTGATTGGGGCCGGTGTTCTATGCGCCGCGGGCCAGCTGAGGTTCGCAAGCGCACTCCTGATCGCGATATTGGGTTGTTTGCTCGGCGACGGCGCATGGTATGTGATTGGCCGGCGGCGCGGTTCCGACGTCCTGCGAGTACTTTGCAAGATTTCCCTGAACCCGGCAACTTGCGTGCGCCGCGGTTCGGAGTTCATCTCGCGGCATGGAAATCGCGGGCTCGTGGTTGCAAAATTCATCCCTGGCGTTAGCACCGTAGCCGTGCCGCTGGCGGCGTCCTCGGGCAGCCCTCCATGGCTGTTCTTCTATTACGACTTTCTTGGGAGCCTGCTGTTTGTCGGAACCTTTCTTGTCGCCGGCCGGCTCTTAGGCAACCGCATTGACCGGCTGTCGATTTTTGCCGGCTCAATCAGGGCCGTTGTTCTCGGCTTTGCCGTGATTGCTGCGCTGGGATTGCTGGGGTGGCGGTATTACCAGAAGCGGCGGTTTCAAAATGAGCTCAACGTCGCCCGTATTACCCCTGAAGAGTTGCTGGAACTGATTGAGACGCGGCAGGCCCCCTACATCGTGGATCTGCGACATCCCCTCGATATGCTCGCTGATCCTCGCATGATTCCAGGCGCTATTCGGATGACGCCCGATGAACTCTCGGCGCGACAGCGCGAAATTCCGCGTGACCGCGAAATTGTCTTGTATTGCACTTGACCCAACGAAGCCTCGAGCGCCAGTGTGGCGCGCAAACTGAAAGCCATCGGAATCACGCGTGTGCGGCCGCTGCTCGGCGGGTTCGCCGAATGGAGGCGAAGGAGCTACCTGCTTGAGGACGCAGCCGAGAGAATCGGCTGGAGGTCGGTGACTACCTCGGTCTAGATGCTCAGCCCCCTTTTTCCCGGCTGGCTCCTTATTCTTCAAAGACGCCTACGCCGCACCTGGGGCAGGCTCCTGACCGCCGCCATGGCAACATGCTGATTTTCTCGCCAGTTAGATCACCGCGAGGTGAGCGGAACCACTGGCGCAGCATCAGACGCATTAACATTAAACCGAGTGAGGTAAACTCGCCCTTTTGCCGATCGCCTTCTCTCGCTGCGATCACATCCCTTCGAGTGAGATAGCAGCTTGCCATTTGGCGATTAAGGACGGGGAATCGGATTTCGATCCACGCGCATCCACATTCAAGATGAGACGGCCATGCGACGAGGCGCTAGTCAGGACGGGAACCCTGGATTCTCCATGTGCCGACAAATCGCGCCCCTGGGTTCTTGCGGCTACGATTCTCGGCTCAAGCATGGCATTCATCGACTCGACCGTCGTCAACGTTGCTCTGCCTGCTCTCCAGTCCAGCCTGCACGCCGACATCGTCGGCGTTCAATGGGTGATCGAATCGTACGGCTTGTTTCTTTCTGCCCTGATACTGGTCGGTGGCGCCTTGGGGGATGCTTTCGGACGCCGCGCCATGTTTTTGTCAGGCATAGCCGGTTTTGCCATCGCCTCTGCCGGTTGCGGCTTGTCATCGAGCATCACGGAACTGGTGATCTGGCGCTGCGTGCAGGGAGTCGCAGCTGCATTTCTGGTGCCGGGCAGCCTGGCGATTATCAGTGCATCCTTCGAGGAAGAGCACCGCGGGCGCGCGATCGGGACCTGGTCGGGATTCACGGCAATCACCACTGCTCTTGGCCCGGTCCTGGGGGGGTGGTTGGTCGAGCACGCATCGTGGCACTGGGTGTTCTTTATTAATGTCCCGCTTGCCGTTTTTGTCATGGCCATTACCGTGCGCCACGTGCCCGAATCGCGCAGCTCGACCCCAAAGCGGATCGACTGGCTGGGGGCCGCAATTGCGACGGCCGGCTTAATGGGTCTCGTGTATGGATTTTTAGAATCGGCATTCCTGGGCTGGAAGCACCCGCAGGTCTTTGGCAGCGTGCTGGCCGGCCTTGTCCTGATGGCACTTTTTCTGTTCGTAGAGATGCGGGTAGCTGCGCCCATGGTTCCACTCGAACTGTTCAAGTCTCCAAGCTTCGGAGCAGCGAACTTATTAACCTTGTTTCTGTACGCTGGACTCGGAATTTTCTTTTTCCTGTATCCCCTCAACCTGATTCAGGTGCAGAATTACTCCGCCACCGCTACCGGCGCGGCTGCGCTGCCGATTATTCTGCTCATGTTCTCTCTTTCGCGCTGGTCGGGCGGCCTGGTCGCGCATTACGGTGCGCAGTTGCCGCTCACCGTCGGCCCGGTGATTGTAGCCCTGGGCTTCCTGTTGTGTGCGCTGCCTTCGGGGAAAGCCAATTACTGGGTGACTTTCTTCCCGGCATTCATCGTCCTGGGTCTAGGCATGGCCATCAGTGTTGCGCCCTTGACCACCGTGGTTATGAACTCGGTCGACGAGGACCGCGCCGGCACTGCCTCGGGAATAAACAACGCGGTGGCTCGCGTAGCCGGAGTCTTGGCCGTGGCAGTCCTGGGCGCGGTGATGGTGGCGTCTTTCAGCTACTCACTGAAAGGGTCGCTTGCTAGTCTGCGGCTGGACCCGGTGGTTACCCACGATGTTGAATCGAACGCGGCCAAGCTCGCTGGGCTAGACCCTCCGGCCAATCAGGATCCTAAGACCAAGGAGGAAATTCGATTCGTAGTTCGAGATGCATTCATCTTCGGATTTCGAACCGTGATGCTCATTTCGGCAGTTCTCGCATTGGCGAGCGCCGTGACTGCCTGGCGAATGATCCCGGCGCGCGGCGCGCAAGAAGAACGTGAATTTCGACATGCCCCGGCTACGTAGCTGGCAAAAGATTCCCCGGTTTCTCTCACTAGCGCAAACTCCAGTGGAGCATGTTCCAGACGTCCCTCCAAGTAGTGGTCTAGGGGCTTCAGGTCCGAAGGGCCCCGCACAAAGAGTCCCTGAAGGCCGGTGCGGGCTTCTTCGGAAATTCTGAATACCTCTCCGCAAAACCCGGCGTGTGGGCCATGATAGTGCGCATGCTGCGCCTCCGGCGCCAGTGGGTTGGTTTTTTGCGCCGCCGAGGGGAGCTGAAAACTCAGCGGAAAAAAAAGGCATTGCCGACCAGACAGCCGCGACCAAGACGGGCAGCCAACTTAGGGATGCGTAGTTGTGTCACTTCCGAATCTCCCGATCCTTCAAGAGGTGGCAGCAATCTGCTGGACAAGATAAGGCAGCCAAATATGCAACACACCAAACGTACCCGGGCAGTATACGCCGTTCTTGGCAATCGCCGCTTCCGGCGGCGTACACCCCGGGGGCGTTGGCCGGACTTACATTAGAGGTCTCGTTGGCTTCGGGGCTTCGGCCCAATTCCGCGGGGGCAAATGGGGGTGGCGCAAGCAAGATCAAACGACCCGAGAAGCAGAGGAATTTTCTTATGAGCAAAGGCAGGCTGGAAGCATTTAGTGACGGTGTCTTCGCGGTAATCATAACCATCATGGTGCTCGACATGAGAGTGCCGCGCGGAACGGACTTGCTGGCCCTCAAGGCCGTGGGTCCGGTGTTTCTCTGCTACGTCTTGAGCTACATCTATATCGGCATCTACTGGACGAATCACCATCACTTGTTACACGCATCCGAGCGCGTGACCGGCGGAATACTCTGGGCCAACCTCGTCCTATTGTTTTGCCTTTCCCTGGTGCCCTTCACAACTGCCTGGATGGGAGAGAATTACTTCGCGCCGCTTCCGGTGGCGGTATACGGAGTTGTGCTCCTCTCCGCGGGTCTGGCCTATGTTTTCTTGACCGGCAGACTGCTCGCGCACCATGGCAGGAGTTCGATTTTAGCCACATCAATCGGGCGCGGGTGGAAAGGAAGGATAAGTCTGCTGGTATATGCGCTCGCCATTCCGTTGGCTCTCACCAGGCCGTGGATAGCGTGCGCTGGCTATGGGTTGGTGGCAATCATGTGGCTGCTGCCCCATCGCCGCATTGAAAAACTGGTACATGATTGATCGGCAAAAAGCGGCTCACGGGTTTGGTGGTTGTCCGGGCGTTACTAAGATCCTTGTCCTTGTGCTTCGTACCCGGTGTTTCACGAGCTCTTAAGCTTGCGCAACCTTCATCCAGCGGAATTCGCTCGGCGATGCCAATCCGACCCCCGACCCCGGGCGCTGCTGCCCTCCAGTCTTCGTCGCGAGATCTTCTCGTCTTTTGCCGGATTTTAAACACCGTCAATTTAAGGTCTGTTTTCAATCTCTATCCAGGTACTCCTCGGGAACATCGTCTTCCGGCACTTCGTGTGTATGCACCTCTTCCTCCTCCGACTTGTCCGCCTCCTCGACACCTGCGACTGCACCCGCCTCAAAAGCGTTCCCTTCCTCGAGCAATTCATCGACGCTTTCAGAATCCGCATCCTCGGCGCGCGATAGACCTTGAAAATCCAATTGCCGACTGGATGATGTCGAGGCTGGTGTCAGCCGTTGATTCCGGAATTCCTGCTCAAGCTCCCGGGCGGTGTTCACGGAGGCTTTCTTCGCACGACCGCTGCTCCTACCCGAGCTTTTCTTCCGGCTAGGTTTCTTGTGGACAGCCTTGAGGGTTCGCGTCTTGCCGCGGGCAGCACTCTTTTTTGCGGTCCTGCTGGTTGACGCTTTCTGTTTGCGCTTGGGGGTCTTCTTCTTGGATGGCATTCGGGCAGTGTATCACTCTGCGAACTGCGACGCGGATGGTTTTGAGAATTGGCATTCGAGGTGCTAACGCCAGCTCGCTTCCGGCGCCGGGCCACAAGGTTGGCTTCTAAGCGGTGGATGGATTGGGCAAAACTTTGTCGAGTGAAATCCTGACCCGCAGGTCGGTGGCGCAAATCGAGAACCCACGTCTTCACGCCTCTTTCAAGGCTTCTGCAGGATGCAGGTTTGCGGCCCTGCGTGCAGGCAAGTAACTCGCCAGCAGCACGGTCAAGAGAAGAAGCAGGGGAGCGGCAACGAAGGTCGCTGGATCCCACACACGGATTTTGTACACCATGCCCGACATCAGTCGAGTGACGAACAGCCCGGAAACCAGTCCGATGCCCGTGCCGATGAGTGCCAGCTTGAATCCCTGGCTGACAACCAGACGCAGAATGTCCGATCTTCGGGCGCCTAGCGCAAAGCGAACCCCTAGCTCCCGCCGACGCTGGGCGACCGAATAGGCGAGCACTCCGTAGATTCCTATGATGGCAAGCAAGAGCGCCGAAAGGGAAAAACTTGTTAGCAGCGCGGTCGTAAAACGGGCCTGCGCACGTGAGTTATCCATCAGATCGTCAACGGTCTGGATTCCCACCACGGGCTGATCAGGGTCAAGGCTGGCAACCTGGGCTCGGATCGTCTGGGTCATGCTTTCGGGGGGTACCGCGGTTCGAACTAGAAGATTCATGTCTCCCCAGGGTAGCTGGGGGAAGGGCAAATAAAGCTGGGCTTGCGTGTCCTTGGCCAGGCCCTGGTTCTTAATGTCTGCCGCCATCCCGATCACTTGGGCTGGTTCCGGCCCGCGGCCGACGGTAACATGCTTCCCGATCGGATTCTCATGGGGCCAGAAGCGGCGGACGAAGGTTTCATTGGCGATCACCACTTTTGGAGCATGCGCGTCGTCAGCGGGTGTAAACCCACGGCCGGCGCGCACCGGGACGCGCATGGTGTGAAACCACTCTGGACTGACCGCCTCGATATCGATGAAAGGGCGCTCGGGAAGCGGAACCTCGGGTTGCCCCTCCGGCAAGAGCGGAGTGATACGAATCCAGCGGAGCGGCAATGCGGCGGAAATTGCCGCACCGCGTACACCCGGTAGTGCGGAGACCCGGCGCACGAGTTCATCGAAAAAAGCAATCGGCTGATCGGGCTTTGCGTATTTTGTGCTGGGGAGCGAAATATTCATGGTTAGAACATTGCGCGGGTCAAAGCCGGGATCGACGTTTGATAAGGTTGAGAAGCTGCGCAGAAGCAGTCCGGCGCTGATAAGTAATACCAACGACAGCGCAACCTGTCCCACCACAAGAAGACCCTTTAATCGCGCTCGCGTGTGGCTCGCGGACACTCCCCGGCCTTCATCCTGCAATGTGGAATTCATGTCTACGCGGGAAAGCTGAAAGGCGGGGAAACTTCCGAAGACCAGGCCGGTCACGAGAGAAACCGCCGCGGTGAATAGCAGCACATGCGCATTCATGTTCACGGGAATCCCTTGTGGAAGCTGGCTGTTGCCCCACTTCCGAAGAGCCTCGATCTCGCCCCAACCCAAGCCGAGGCCTGCCACCCCGGCGACCGCGGCAAGCATCAGGCTTTCGACCAGCAACTGCCGAATGAGAAGATTGCGGCTTGCTCCAAGTGCCGTGCGGACCGCAATCTCTTTTCGTCTCGACAGTGCGCGCGAGAGTAATAATGTCGCAACGTTGCCGCACGCAATCAGCAGAACCAGCCCTACCGCCCCCGAGAGAAAAAGCGCCTTGCCGCGCACCTCCGAGACAACCAGATCGCGCAGGGGTTCGGCCTGGATCGCGATTGCGGAATCTGCATCCGGCATTTTGGGGTTCTGGTCGCGATACTGCTGGTTGAGGACACTCAATTCCGCTTGCGCGCGGGCAAGCGCGGTGCCCGGCCTCAATCGTGCCACGATTCCCAGGTAACCAACCCCCGCGCGCAGCTGCTGAGGCGTCATCAGCGAGAACTCGAAGTAGCGCGGAATCCAGATGTCGGCTTCGCCCACAAACGCGAACTGAATCGAAGCAGGAAGCACGCCGATGATGGTGTAGGGCATCGAATCGAGGGTTACGGTTTGTCCGATGACCCCGAGGTCGCCGCCAAATCGCCCCCGCCAGAAGGAATTGCTAAGAATTGCAACCGGTTTGCCTTCGGGGCGTCCCTCCTCTTTGCGAAATTCCCGCCCAAGTTGCGGTTGAATGCCCAGCAACGACAAGAAATTGGGCGAGACGCGGGCCACGGGCAACTGCAGCGGCTCGCCCCGCCCGGTAAAGTTCAGATTGTCATTCGCCCAGACCGCCATAGACTCGAACGACTGGGTGTGGTCACGTACAAATTCATAGCGGACCAGATTTGCGGGGCGATCACCGGCTTTATCTGTGGTCTTGATGGCGTATAAGCTCTGCGGATCGCGAAAAGGAAAAGGCCGGAGTAAAAGGGCGTTCGTCACACTGAACACCGCCGTGTTGGCCCCGATTCCGAACGCCAGAGTGAGGATAGCCGCGACCGTAAACCCGGTATTCTTGCGCAGCGTGCGGACACCGAAACGGACATCTTGCAGAAGACCTTGCACGGGCAAATTATAAGATGTGATTAGAACTCCGGTTTTGTTTCGCCGTCAAAGAACTGCCGAACAGAAAGGGGATGGCAACCAGAGGGTTCGCTCCTTTGGGGGCGTCGCGGGGCTGAAGTTGGGGGGCGAGCCTGTTGGACCTCAGGCCGGGTATGCCACAAATGAGCCGGCAAATCGGACCCCCAGCAGGCCGCTCGCGCATGGGCGGAATCGCCCAGCAGCTTCCATCATCCTCACCGAAGACCTTCACTTGCTCGGTCGAGATGCTGGTGGAATCAAACCGTTTGCGCGATAATACGCGACCAGCAGTCCGTAGTGCTCGGCGGTATGCTCGGTGACCTCGAGCCACGGCTCAACGCTCACGGCGAAAGAATCGTCCCTCCAGGTGTTCAGCGTCGCCTGCGCATCTGCAATGCTCTTCTCGAGCAGCGCGACAGCGTCGGATTTGTTCTTGTAGCGGTTGGGGTCGAGCTCATCCCATTTCACATTTTCGCCGCGTCCCGCCTTTGCCGCATAGACATTTCCTGATGCGATGTGCACGATTACGGCGGCAAACGAACGCATCTCCGGCTTCAGGCGGAAGTCGTATTTGTCCTCCGGGAAATCTTTCGCCATTTCCAGAACGCGACGGTTGACGGAAACAAAGTGGCTTCTTACCGCTTCGGCTGTAGAACGGGCCGGATTTTGAGCCAGGGCGGGCAGCAGAACCCACCACCCTGCGAAAACTGCCCACACGCTTGCTGTTCTCAGAGCTTTCATGCCACAACCTCCAATGGTAATGACGAGTGGGGCGCGAGGCGGTGAGCATGGTGCTGGGTGCTTAGCTGAAATTTAACAAACCTAGGCGAGCTTCAAAACAGTGCTTTGCCTGCGCGGCGAGACATAGGAATGCATTGAGATTGCAAGGCTGAAGTCGCAAGCCGTTGAAAATAATGGCCGTGACACGAACGTTGCGGACCACACTGCTTTCCTATGCCGGGCATCCCAAGTGCAAACCCTGGGCTTCTCGCTGGATGGAAGAATTCCGAATCTATAGGATGACATGAATCATCCTATGGCTTGAAAGGAGGACTTTCATGTCCCATCCAGTTTTAGTTACCGGTTCAGCTGGCGGAACACAAGGTTCGACCGGACGCCGCGTCGCCAGCCTTCTGATGGAACAGGGCATTCCGGTTCGCGCCTTAGTTCACAAGCTCGACTCGAGGTCCGATGAGCTCCGTAAACAGGGTGCGGAACTGGTCGAGGGTGACCTCTTGAACCCAGCTTCAGTCCGGGCCGCACTGCGGAATGTCAAGCGCGCGTACTTTACATACCCGGTGGTCGATGGATTGCTTGAGGCCGCCGCAATCTTTGCAGCATCCGCTCGCCATGCGGGCCTCGAGTTGGTGATCAACAATTCCCAGTTTCAGGGAAAGCCTGACGATCCGTCTTTTCGCGATCTTGAACACGCTCCCAGCTCTCGCAATCTGCAGCATCGGCTGGCCGATCGCATCTTCGATTGGGCGCAGGTTGGAGCTGTTCATCTCCAGGCACCGCCCTACTATGAAAACGTGCGCGCTCTGGTGAGCCGGAGCGTCGCCGAAAAGAGCACCGCCTTCCTGCCTTGGGGCGAGGATAAGACTGTCATCCCCCTCGTCGGAGCGGAAGATGTCTCCCGTGTTGCCGCAACCCTGCTGGCGAATCCATGTGCGCCGCCCGAAAGCGCGTACGCTCTGGTCAGCGAAACACCGACGGTGAGAGAAATGATCGAAGCTCTCGGGAGAGCCATCGGACGGCCGATTCGCTATGTGGCAATTACGGACGAACAGTGGGCCGACGCCGTGGACAAGCGGATCAATCCTCACGCGCTCGATCATTTGACTCATCTTTGGCAGTACTTCCGGAGCGCTGACCAGCACTTCGAGGCTACCGACGGCATCCGTGTAGTCACCGGGCGAGATCCGCTGACATTGGAAGAATTTTTCAGGGCGAATGCCGAAGCAATCGGCGCCGGACCAGACTGAAGTGCTTCTATACGAGAGAAAAGGAGACCCTCATGACTAAGCCAAGGATCATCGTCACCGGCGCAGACCGGAAAGACCGGCGGGGTTGTGTCGCGTCCGTGCCCTGGCGCATCGGGAAGATGGCCGCAGCGAGCGCTTGAAGGAAAAGGGGGCTGAAATCGCGGTCGCTGACATAACTGATGTCGAGCGCGTGGCCGACGCGCTCGCGGACGTCCAGCGCGCCTATTTTTGTCCGTCTTTCACTCTTTACATGCAGCCTGCTTAGAGCTTGCAGATATGCTGACAAAGCAGCACGTGCCTGCTCTCCCGAGCTATGGATTGTACAGACTAAATTTCTCGCCCGCACTCCGGCCTCGAGCGCGGCTTTGAAGCGTCGTAAACGACCTGCTTGGCCGCGGCGATTTCCGCCGTCTGAGCTGAGGTTAGAATGCCTCGCCCGCGATGGTCGAAATGGCAAGATTTATAAAGGTTGGTTGAAGCCGATGGCGTTCATTGCGACTCCTTGAGTTTGCGGTAGCGACGAATCAATGTGTTGGTTGAGCTGTCGTGATTCAGCGGCGGTTCGGCTGGGTTCTCGAGTTCCGGAACGATGCGCTGCGCCAGAACTTTGCCTAGCTCTACGCCCCACTGATCGAACGAGTCGATATTCCAGATCACACCTTGTGTGAAGACCGAGTGCTCATAAAGTGCCACGAACTTGCCCAAGGTTTCGGGAGTGAGCCGCTCGGCGAGGATCGTATTAGAGGGGCGATTGCCTTCAAAGACACGATGCGGCACCAGCCAGTCCGGAGTGCCCTCGGCTTTCACCTGTTCCGGTGTTTTGCCAAATGCCAGCGCTTCAGTTTGAGCGAAAACATTGGCCAGCAACAGGTCATGATGACGCCCCAGCGGATTCAAAGTCTTTGCGAACGCGATGAAGTCACAGGGAATGAGGCGGGTGCCTTGATGTATCAGCTGGTAAAAGGAGTGTTGACCGTTCGTACCCGGTTCTCCCCAGTAGATTGGGCCGGTATCGTGTGCCACCATTTTCCCCTCGAGCGTGACATGCTTCCCGTTGCTTTCCATCGTCAGTTGCTGCAGATAGGCGGGAAAACGCTTCAGGTATTGTTCATAGGGCAATACAGCGACAGTCTCAGCGCCGAGGAAATTGTTGTTCCACACCGCCAGCAGGCCCATGAGAACCGGCAGATTGGCCTCGAATGGAGTCGTGCGGAAGTGCTCGTCCATTTGATGAAAGCCATTCAACATGGCGCGGAAGTTTTCGGGACCGATGGCAATCATGGTCGAAAGGCCGATCGCCGAATCCATCGAGTAGCGGCCGCCCACCCAATCCCAGAAGCCGAACATGTTGGCGGTATCAATGCCGAACTTGGAGACGTCGGTTGGGTTGGTCGATACCGCGACAAAATGTTTAGCCACCGAGCTTTCGTCGCCTCCCAGGCCAGCGAGCGACCAGGCGCGGGCGGCTTGAGCGTTGGTCATGGTTTCGAGGGTTGTGAAAGTTTTGGACGAGACGATGAATAAGGTCTCCGCCGGGTCGAGGTTCTCGACGGCCTCGACGAAGTCCGTACCATCCACATTTGAGACGAAGCGGAAGGCCATGTTGTGCTCGGAGTAGTGCTTGAGCGCCTCGTAAGCCATGACCGGACCAAGGTCGGAGCCGCCGATTCCGATGTTTATGACATTTCGAATTTGCTTTCCTGTGTGGCCCCTCCACTCGCCGTTGCGAATACGATTGGAAAAGTCAGTCATCCGGTCCAGCACAGCGTGGACTTCGGGCACGACATTGATTCCGTCCACCAGGATCGATTCGTCTTTCGGAGCACGCAAGGCGACATGTAGGACGGAGCGCTTCTCAGTGATATTGATTTTCTCCCCGCGAAACATAGCGTCGATCCGTGTTCGCAAACCCGACTCCTCGGCAAGTTGGAGAAGAAGCCTGAGGGTTTCATCTGTAATGCGGTTCTTGGAAAAGTCGAGATACAGACCTATCGCCTCGAGGGCCAGACGCTGACCCCGCTCCGGGTCGTCCGCGAATAACTGCCGCAAGTGCAGCTTTGAGATTGCCTTGTAGTGCGCCGCCAGTAGTTTCCACGCGGATTGTTTGACCGCTCGTTTCTTCATGTGCGGTTGAGGATTCGCTGCCATTCTGATCTCCTTTTTTCGTTCTTTCTGTTGACCACTGCCCTGCAGGCTAGGATAATCCGCGCTGAGTCCTCGGTTTCAGCCAAGGCTGTGCGCGGTGCGGACTCAATCGAGTAGATCGGCCAAGTTTTGTCTTTGTGCCGCCGATGTCGCCTGCAAAGCAGCGTTGTTGAATCCATTCAGCTAGATGGTTCGCAGTGTGTTTTCGATCCACTCAGGGCTTGGTTCAAGATGTAAAAAGTTATGGGACGACTACGGCCGCCTCCTCAAAATTGCTGCACTTTCCGTACCGTTCCCAAACCGCTGTTTTCGGGGCTCTTAACCCTTCTGGTCGTCTGAAAATGCGGCCAGTTGTTGACAGGTGTCGAACTCCTGTCAATACCATAACAGGGGAAAGCGTCCCTGACAGTGTCCGCCAACCGTAGGGAAACCGTGGATGCATGGGCAACCGATCCTGGCCGGCTTGTCCCTCGGGCTTGGAACCCTGATATTGCATGCACTAGCTCGAATGAGCGATGCTTCCATAATGGAACCTGAAGTAGACAGAGGTAACCGAACTGGGCAGGTGACCGCTGCACCTCGGAGGCGTCCGACTTGGGAGCAAGCCGAAGGCAGTCCACTGCCGCTGGGCGCGACATGGATTGAAGCCGAACAGGCGTTCAACTTTGCTGTCCACGCTGAACATGCTGAAAGTGTAACCCTGTTGCTATATTCGGCCACCGATTTGGTCAATCCATTGCTGGCTTACCGTTTCGAATTTCTCCACAACAAATCAGGACGGATCTGGCATTGTCGCATCCCGCTCAGCGAAGTTGGCGAGGCTCGCTATTACGGATATTCGGTATCAGGCGAGGCGGTTTCTTTCAT
>Ga0123355_10005559_pt1 | contig 18492 bp, 12 predicted proteins | sample TergutEmb28metaG_3_FD_89872 | JGI IMG/M metagenome (GOLD analysis project Ga0123355, IMG submission 89872) | Embiratermes neotenicus P1 segment gut microbial communities from Petit-Saut dam, French Guiana - Emb289 P1 | ecosystem: Host-associated > Arthropoda: Insects > Digestive system > Gut ... | reverse complement strand
TATGTCTCAAATTGTTACCGCAATTATCAAGAAGTCTCCTAAACTTCTCCATGAATATCTACAGTTGCACCATATTTGAAGAAATGCTCACTGTAGCAAGCTCATTTCAACGAGCAATTTCAAAACAAATGCCCGCTCATCTAGATGGGCGGGCATTTCAAGTCAATCAACGCATAGTGCGCTATGCTAGCAAGTCTATCCCTTGCGCTTTGCAAGAGCCTCACTTGAGCAGGTAAGTCTATAGAGCACGACCACCATTATGACAGCTGCTACAAGCATGTGCAGCAGGTGTGATGAAGGATTTGACCAGTCACCTGTCTTTGGTCCAACAGGAGCAGGATCTCTTCCGTCACCCCTTGGTGGGGTCGGGGTCGTTTGGGTTCCTCCCCCTTCGTTTCCTGTTCCTTGTCCACCTGTCTCACATACGCAAGGGTATTCACCACATACGTCACATGGTGGTGGAGGCTGAGTGCAAATGCAAGGATATTCGTCGCATTCAGGGCAAGGTGTTTCTTGACCACCAGTTTCACAGTCGCATACACACAGAGGCCTTCCACATGTATCAGAAATGTCACAGGGTGGAGTTTGTCCACACTCAGGACAGGTCGGTGGTGGAGGTGGCTCTTCCCCAGCAACGTAGGTCAAAACATTGGTAAAGACAAGTTCATCGATAGCGTCTGACGCGTCAGGTGATTCTACGATGACTGTCACGTTGGTGATAACAAGGACTCCCTCGTCTTTCTCTACCTCGAAAGTCAGTAGGTACACTGCGTCCGAATAAGCCATCGTCATGCCAGTGGGCAGAGCATTAGTTGGTTGAAGCTCTACTACTCTGTAGACAAAGGTGCCCGTTGTATCGAAGCTAAAGTCTACATCGATGCTTCCGCTTGCTGTTGTAGTAGTGGTGTTAGATATAGCAGGAATTGACAGACTGGCTGTCGTAGTAGTTGTTTCACTGCCACCTGTTCTTCCGAAAGCAAATTCAAAAGTTGTTTCGGGCACATTGACAGGCGTTGTTGCCTCTACTGAAAGTATCTTTGTGAGAGGTACAGTTGTAGTAACCTCAGACGGCTCTACGGGAACATAGGTCAAAACATTGGTAAAGACAAGCGTCTCTACCGTGCTTTCTGCTGCTGGAGCGTTCGGATTAAGACTATCAGGCGTAAACACCTCGATGGTCATGGTATGAGAGAGGACTCCTGCTTCTTCGGTTACCACGATGATCAATGTATATACCGCAGGAGAGTATTCTGGAGTCATGCCCGGAGGTAGCAGGCTGGTGGTAGCACCTGAGACTTCTCTCACCTCATAGACGAAAGTGCCAGGTCTATCAAAGACAATATCTACGCCATCAAGAATGTCCTCAGTTACCACGGCATTGGCCGTGTAGTCATCGCTATCAATGGGGATGGTCTGATTGGGCACCACAGGCATGTTGGCTGCCATCGTGGCTTCATCGCTGCTGTAATCGAAGCTCAGCTTAGTAAATTCAAATTCAAAAGTAATATCTGGCACCGTAACAGAATTGGTGGTTTCTACTGAAAGCACTTTTGTAAGAGGTGCTGTAGCTGTAGTAACTTCAGATGGCTCTATGGGGTCACCCAATGTCCAAACAGCATCCACGCGCACAGGAGGATTATCTCGAAGAGCAGTTGGAAGGTGCCCAAAGCTGTGGAAAGCAAAGCCTTCAGCATATTCACTTGCTGAACCAAAGGCAGGGTGAAAATGCTGCGGAGCCTGATTCCAAGGGGGGAGGGCAGGGTTAGCTAAGCTAAAGATATAGTCCCTGTGCTCCAAATCAAACCCGTCTGGAGGTCCTGGATTGAATCCAGTCGGAACAAATCCTGCTGGCTCTCCATCAATCCAGAAGTATGAAAGTACTCCAATAGTGCCAAGTCCTGCGGCGGCAGGAGGATGCCAGTGAGTACCGCCATCACCAAGGGTATGCTCTTCAATAAAGGTGGTGATAACAACCTCTTGTCCATGCTGCAAAAGAATTGTTAGATGAGCTTGAGTATTGCCTCCTGGATTTCCACCAGGCACAATTTGAATGAAGTCTCCATGAAGAGACGGGGTCGCAGAAATTCCCCCACTTCCATCAAAGATCTCCCCAAGGTGATCTAGTGTAGTTATCACCTCACGTGTCTCTGAATCTACAATGTAAAGATTGAAATTCACTATATTTGCAGTCCCTGTCAAGACAATTCGATAGGGAAACCACAGCGATTCATCGGCGCCTATCCCCGCTACACTATGGGAGATAGTAGGTGCATAATCCACAGGAATAGTGCCCGTTAATGGCAGTGGAACAACACCTGTCGAGGCTGCATTGTTTGCCGAAGTAAAGTCACCTTCTGAGACAAGATTTGCTCCTAGCGCGGTGTCAGTAGCTTCAGTAGAAAGCAAAGAATCCGCATCCGTTACCGCCGCAAACACCCCCGAAGCAAAGGTGATACTTAGCACTATCGTCAGCGCTAAGATAAGAGTCGTCCGCAAAAAGACTCCCTGTGTAAGCTTCTTCATGAAACAATACCCCCTACATACCTATGACGGTCTTTGCTACCCTAGCCTTTGATTCGCAAGGCAGAATCGCTCAATTTCGAGCAATAGATAACAGCCCAGCGCGCCAGCACTCACTAGTTAGGTGCAGCCACATAAAAATACATACAAGGTGAACTATACCCCTAAAAGCAAGTAAACTCTCGAAATAGCAAAGATTATCCACAGAATTACACTTCACGCCAATAATTCAAACACATATTGCACACTTCTCACTGGGGGTCTGAGTATCCGCGGTATTTATATCTCTTGGGTTCTTCGCCTTCGGCTAAAGTAGACAAAGGCTGATGCCATTGCAATAACAGCAACAACTGCCCCAATTGCTGCCCCTAGTCCGCCCAAAAGATTATTGCTTTCATCAATCATGCCAGTGCCTGCCGGTGGCCAGTAAGTAATCTCACCTTGAACCGGCTGCAATGCTGAAGCATTTTCATATAAACGCATGAACACAAGATAGCCTTCATCGTCAGCCCCCATAAAGACTGCACTAGGATCTTCAACCGCACTTTCAGCGGGAAGGTTTGTCATAAGGCGCACAAAAGGGGTATCTACAAGAGGGGTATATTCCATAGCTATACTATAGATTCCTTCCGAGATACGCTGATTGGGATTGCCTTCGATACGATATTCAATCTGAACTGCAGAATAGTGCTCAAGCACCACCGTGTAAATGTCAAGTCCTGCCTCTGTGCGCACATTAAAAGGCTCTGTGAATTCTGGATCATTTCCTATAAATCCTCCTGACATTTCACTAAACCAAAAAATTTCTGAACCTGCTGGAACTGCAATTTCAACCTTTGCAGGCAATTGTGTCTCTGGGCTAAGGAATCCTGTTACAGCTACAGAATAAGTATTGAAGTGGCGAGCGAGGTAGTAATTTATTGCCTCAAAAGGAGTAACTTCTACAATATTTGCATCTGCAACGCTCTCTGCATCCTGACTAGCATAGGCAGATTGAAATGAAAGCAGCGCTGCCAGGGCAAGGGTGGCTACTATAAAGCAATTTCGCACATACGCATACGATATCAACTGCTTAAACATGAAATCCTTCCTACTCACGCATAATATATCACTGTCAGCAAGTAGTATTGTATTATAGATAGGTTGCTTAATACGCAGAAAGGTATAGAATCCCATGCTTACATCATCTCGCTGTGCAAGACTAGATTGTACGAAATCTTTGCTTATAAAATTGGCAATTCTTTTGATTGCGATTGCCATTATGGTACTTTCTGCAGGAGCTAGTGCAGATGCTGTTCCTGGCGCAGAAACACGTGAGGATGCTTTTGCAGAACTGGCTGCAAGACAGGCTGCTGGCGAAGAGATGACCGACGAGGAGCTGGAAGCCTTAGAGACAGCACGCGCTGCAGAGGCTGTTGCCGTTATAACAGCAGAGGGAATTGCCCCTTTGCAGGCTATGTGGATATACCTTTTCGAGGATGCAGGAGCTGACGCAGAGGAGCCTCGCACTACTGTTACCGTAACGGGAGGCATTGACCCTTACACCCCTCTACCCGCAAAGGTAATGTTTCATTTTGCCGATGATTATAGACTGAGCATGCTTGAACAGTTGGACTTTGACACGGGTGAGCCATTGGGAGAATTAGAATATACATCTGGTCCCAGCAGCCTTGAAGATTTTGGAAATTTAACCACCTACACTTTTACCTTGACCGAGGGGCATATCTTTAGTGCAGGTTTCGAAATCCCCCTTTATCTATTTGACCCTGAAATGAGAATGGGTGATTCCCCCCTCGCAAGTTTTAGTTTTGTGCCACCAAATGATCTCGATGGTCTGGTAGTTGGCTTTGTATCCCCCAGTCCTGATCTTGTAGGTGCTGGCGGTCAAGATCCCGTTCAATTGGTAGGTGAAACTGAAGAGGGTGAAATCTACGCAGTCATTCGCGAAGCTGTCCCCGGTGGCGAATTGCAAGAATATCTGGTTGCCTTTGGCTCACGTGACGCACGCGATGCTGCCTTAGCAGCTGCAGAAGGATCTATAGAAGAGACTCCCACTGCAATGAGCCGCGCAACTGATTGGCTGAGTTCACCGACAGGCCTGATTATTGTAGGCAGTGCCCTCGTGTTGCTGATTGCTGTTGTGTTAATTGTGATTGTGCTGAAACGTCCAGGCAGCGAAGATGGCAGTGCTGATCCTGATGACTTTGATGATTCTGACGAGGACTCAGACAGCACCAATGATTCGGGCGACGATTCTGCTGATGATTCTTAAATCAACTGGATGCCGTATTTTGTTTTAAGGCGTTGCAACTTCTTGCCCCAGGGAACAAGGGTTAGTGTCAAAAAGATAAGCGTTGATGCCGCATGACTTAAGTTCATGGGCATTCCTACCGTCCATGTTGCAATAAGCCCTGACCAGCCTGTTTCCCATGCGTAGGCAATAAAAAATTGCAAGTCCATCAGCATGCCAAAAAGCAATGAAGCCAGGGTGCCGTAGACTATGACTGCTAGTTGAAGAATGATGGAGGTGATTCGCCCTGATTGAATCAGGCCTCCAAGGATACCTGCGCCGTAACCCACTAGTCCCCAGGCAAGCATCTGCCACGGCGTCCAAGGACCGTGCCCCAAAAGCAAATTCGATACAAGGGCAACCACCATGCCGCAAAGAAGTCCTGCATTTCTGCCAAAAAAGAAGCCTGCCAAAACTATCAACGCTGTTGCAGGTTGAAAATTGGGGATAGGCATCATTGCCACACGCCCCAATATCGCAAGAGCTGCTAAAACTACCACCGGCATGAGATCGCGTGGCCTAGGCTTAATCCTCTCAAGATTAACTATCGCTAGTAGCAAAAGGATCGCTACCAGCAGTGACGATATGAGCAGACTCATGACTGCAAAGCCTTAACAGCATCCTCTACCGTTACGCAATTATCAAGGATCCCGCGTGTCATACGATTAGTTGGCGTAGTGTAAAAGCTATTTCCCATGAAAAAATCACGAGTCTGACCATGAGCAATTAGTTCTCCGTTTGCCAGAAGTGAACAACTTTGTGTATGCATTGCAGCAAAAGGTAGATCATGAGTTACCATGATGATTGTTTTGCCTTCTAAAGCAAGCCGACTGAAGATTCGCCCAATTTCTAGCTTTGCCTCGGCGTCTAAGCCCTTTGTCGGTTCGTCTAAAAGCAATATGTCAGGATTAGTCAGCAACAATTTTGCCAAAGCTGCCTTTTGGGCTTCGCCACCTGATACATCATAGGGATGGCGATCTAGCACATGGCTAATATCTAGCCTTTGACTTAGCTCCTGCACTAGATTTAAATCTGTACCTAGCTCAAGCAAGTCTTCGCGCAAAGTGTCGTGAACAAAGCTTGCTTTTGGATTCTGAGGCAATGCAGCTAATCTTAAATCTTTGTCCCTACGAATATATCCGATCTGCGACTTAAGCACCCCTGAGATAAGTCCAAGCAGAGTAGATTTGCCCGAAGCGTTACCACCAACAATGCCATGAATCTGTCCAGGGGCAAATTCTGCACTAAGGTACTTTAAAACGTAAGGCTCGCTTTTTGCAAAGCGAAAGCAAAGATCACGCAGGATTATCGCTGCAGCCATAGTCTACCCTCTCTGACATCTAAGGGAAATCCTTCGGCGCCTTGCAAACCGACCGCAAGCGCTATCTGTGTTGGCTCTGGCAAAAAGATAGCAAAGTCACTGTTTTCGCCTTGACAGCTGTTGACAAATTCTTGCGGGGTGAAGGTTTGGACGCCCTCCGAATCAGGTTCAGCGCAATGATAATCTTTGCACTGACGACTTTCATGATAACGGCTTTCACACTGGCGACTTCTTCTGCCTATGAGAAATACCTTATCGCACAGACTAAGCACCTCGTCTAAACGATGCTCGCAGCACACTATAGTAGTTCCCAATTCACGATTGACCCGGGTAAGGTGTCGCAGGAAATTCTGAGCTGCAATAGGATCAAGTTCGCTGGTGGGTTCGTCAAGCACAAGGATGTCAGGCTCTGCAACAAGTGCTGCTGCAAGGTTAAGGATTTGCTTTTGGCCGCCAGAAAGAGTGTAAGTTGCCGATTCAAGCAAATGCTCAAGTCCAAAGTAGCTGGCTATTTCTGCCACCTTGCGCCTGATAGTTTGGGTTGGAATACTTTGATTTTCAAGAGCAAAGGCTAGTTCGTGAAAGACGCTGTCTGTGACAATCTGACTATCAGGATCTTGCTGTACAAAGCCAACACTGCCCTTTACCTCAAGACTCCCGCTAAGCTGTCCGTGCGGAGCAAGTGCTGGGATAAGCTGCCTTAGAAGGGTTGTTTTGCCACTGCCCGTGCGGCCGCAGAGCAGGGCGAACTCCCCCACGGTCACCTCGAAGGTGACGTTGGACAGAGTTACAGTCAGGGCCTCGGGGTAGGAAAAGTTCAGATTCTTTGCGCTGATAATTTTTGCATGAGGCATGTGAGCTGCTCCTTTCCTGCGTGCAAGCCAGAGAGTGCCAAGGGAAAGAGTACCGGGTAAAGCATCACCACTGCTGCTGCAATCAGTGCAAAGGGTGAAAGCGCGTCTGCCCCGCGAAAGACGGGAAAGAATGCGAACTCCCGCGTTGAGAGAAAGATGTCCAGAGCTGCATAGAGCGCTGGGGCTGCAATAAGTGCAAGCGAGATGCGATCCTGGGCACCAAAGTGAAAAGAGCGAAAACTGGTTCTGCGAGGAGGCTTTTTGCTAGATTTACTGAGATCATCATCGGAGCTGCGGGGGCTGCTGTAACTGCGGGGATCGCTATGGCTGCGGCAATTGTTGTGGCTACTATAGCTACTGTAGCCGCGGGCTTGCATTGAATCTGCTGTCTGGATGGCGTCCTCCATTGACCATGACATCAGTGCTGAAAACGAAGGTGCTAATGAGCGATATGAGCTAAGACGACCCTGCTTGCGATGACGGATCTGGCTGCGATGTTTGCGATGGCTGCCTTGGCGACCCTCGGCATGAAGCTCATCAGAAGGCTCATCTGAATTCATGCCAGGATACTTACCAGAATGTCTGCCAGAACCCACATGAGGATTCAGAGCTTTCTGTGCAGCCCTAATCTGCTGCCAGCGATATTTCGTGAGCGGAATCCACCTTTGCACCATAGCTATGCTTAAGGCCATCGTTGGGGCAAGGGGCGCAAACAGATAGAGGAATTTATCCGCAGTCATAAATTCCTGGTAGAGGCGAAACCACAGCATGATAGCTGTAAGCATCAGCGCAATACTGAGGCCAAAGAGGAGGCTTTCTAGCGTAAAAGTGAGCTGTTGTTGCTGCCCATGCTGCTCAAACAGTCCAGGCAAGCTGGGATAAAGCGTTAATAGCTCTGTTGCCCCGCGACGATTAAAGAGCGTGTTGAACAGTACTACTATGCTTGCCAGCGGAATTAGCCATGTCAGTGACTTGATAAATGCCTTAAGTCCCACATATCGAAGAGAGCACATGGCTGCTGCTACAAAAGAAAGTCCCAAAATCGCTGGATGATAACTAAGCAGGGTAAGCACTATCACAGAGGCAAAAAACATCATGAGCACACCCGGATGCAATAAGGAAAATCGCTGCTCTAAGACATAGCTACGCCCAGAGCTTCTAACGAGGGGCGCCAAGGTCTGCTCCCCCATCTAAGGTATAGCGCCATACGAGGCGATCCCCTGCGCTCAGTCTAAAGGTTGATGCAGACGCACTGGGAAACTGTCCATTTACGCTATACATCCATCCGCTGCGCGGCCCTATGTCGCCCTCAGATAGGCCGCCGATTCCTACTATATAGGCCCCGCGTGCATTGACGCGTATCCCTGAGGCATCAAGCGCCTGCCTTACCGTGGCATTTTCTGGCAAAGTAAGATTCCTTTGAGAGAGGATTACCCCAGCGTTAGAGATGCCTGCCACTGCTGCTGGCTGGGCGACGTGAGCAGTTCGTGCCTCAATTTCGATTGATACGGTAATCGTCCTTGGGGTACTGCTTTGCGAAGTTCCTCCTGGTTGAGTTTGCCCAGAACTTGATCCGGAACCCTGACTTGAGCCTTGACCTGAGCTTTGAGCAGAGCTATTTCCTGAGCTAGCTCCCGAATTGCCTGCCCCCTGCTGTGATCCAGAGCTAGCAGATGTCCCACTGCTGCCACTGCTACTATTACCACCGTTGCTAGCAGAAGCACTTTGTGCATTTAAGCTATTTCCTGAGCCACTGCCAGCTGTCCCGTCATTCGAATCTGCCTGCTGATCGCCATCAGGATTATCCGCGCCTTCTTGTATCCCTGTCTCACTGTCAGCACCTTCGCCCGCAGCAACTTCATCCTGCTGCAAATCTTCAGCAGCATCAGCAGCTAGCTTTTGCAGCTCTGCAGCACTTCGTGCAGGGTAAGTTGCGCCAGCCTCGGGGCCAACATGTTCAGCCTGATTACTGCAGCCACCCAAAGCGACAGCTAGAACCGCCAAAATAGCAGTCAGAGCCATCGTTTGAAAAACGGTCAGGACAGGCGATGCCGACTTTAATGGCAGTCCCTCGGCGGCAAAGCTCCTACGATTAGCCATTATGATACTTCACTATCTTGCTAAGCATCTCCATTTTGCGATCAGAAATGAGCTTTGATGCTATGGTAATAACAGCTACCGCGGCTATACCTACACCAAGGAGCCAGCGCAGCGCACTGGTGAAATCACCTGTTTGTGGCCCCCCCTGTGCTGCTCTTGTAGTATCTTCACTAAGGTAGTCATCGTCATCGTTGCCACCAGCAGAACCGTCACCATTGCCTTCGTTACCATCAGTACCATTGCCAGTACCGTCATCTTGAGGGGGAAGCTGTTCGTTTGAAGCAGCAATCGCTGTAAAGTAACCCCGTCCATCAACATAGTAGAGCCTACCGTTTTCACAGGCACTGACAGACCCCAAAGTAAATGAGCCGCCTGGTCTAAAGATCGATTCTGCGCGCATGTTACTATCTGGACGCTCTGAGTCAACAATGCGCACTACGTCATCTCGAGCATCATTGAGGGCAACAAATAGGGAGATCTCATAACCATTGGCAGTATTTGCCCCCCTTGTGCTCAGCAGCGGAGAAGACTGGCTAAAGCCCGGCAAGCTTACACCGCGCAGACGCTCTAAAGTGCTTGCGTTAAACACCTCAACGTAGCCATCTTCAAGCAGCTCCCCTGAGACAACATAAACACGATTACGATAAACCACAGGTGTTGAGGTCGAGCCAGCACCACTAAGACCTGCAGCTCTTGTCTGTCCCGTAAAGCTACCATCAGCAGCAACCGTAACACGGGCTACATAGCCATTACGTGTTGACACGTAAACAAAGCCAGCCAGATCCGCGTCACTTGATGATGGCACAAACAAAACGGAGCTGCGTACGCCGCCAGGAAGCTGAGCTGTGTCGATAACAGCAGAACCCTCTGCTCCTGCACTGCCTGCACGGTGAGACACTAATACTCCGTCATCACCTGCAAATAATGCTACGTTGCCAGCGGTCGTCTCAATGTGAGCCGCCCCTGACCAGTAAAAACCACGTTCGCGTTGTGCTTGCGCTGCAGTGGAAGAGTACGTCCACACCTTTTCACCCGTACGTGCATCAAGACAGAAGAAGTAGCCTTCACTTTCAACCATGAAGCGATCACGGCCTGCCGCAGCATAGAGATAGCCATCTGCGTAGCTAAGCGCCCCGTAGGTTCGCCAGCTACTATCAAAACTCTCTGACAGCCACAAAGATTCAAGAGTGCTTGTATCAAAAGCTTGCACTTGACCTGCGCCAAGGGGAACAAAGATTTTTCCGCTGCCTGCTGCAAGAAGTGCTGCCGGCCCTATTGGCTGCGCCAGTGATGCAGACGCGACCAATCTATCTGCAGCAGTTGTTGTTGTGGCATCAAATTTGAAAAGTGTTGAACCACCAGCAATATAAATATAATTGCCGATCTTTACCGGTGAAAGTGCTGTTGAGCCTGTGTCAACCCTGTGTGACCAAGCAGCCTGTCCAGACTGCGCTGTCCCAGGGGTCTGCGTCGCAGTCGTTCCTGAATTGTGGGTATCTCCTCTAAAAGAATCCCAGAATGGAGCAATCGGTTGATTAACCGTCTCTTCAGTTACCGTTACTACAGCAAAGGGACGCGTAATATCACTTACCGCGCCGCCAGGACTACTGGCACTAGCAATGGGGCGTTTTGCACTAAGCAAGTAGGTGCCTGGGGCATCAAAAGTGAGCTCTGCCTTGCCTTGCGCGTCAACGATAATGCCGCTGGGTGTTGTTGCACCAACGCGCGTGCCACTTACAGGATCTTTGAGAATTTCTGCTCCGGCGAGCGCACGCGTTGGACGGACTCCGAAATCGTCAAATCCATCAAGTCCTGACAGCTGAATTTCCAAAGACTGTCCTACGGTTGCGTTATAGGATTGCTGCGCAAAAAAACCTAGATAGGGTGAGGCAACACCCCACTGACCGCCCCACATGCCCACGAAATCAATGTCATCGCCATCGGCAACGCGGTATTGATTCATCGCATAGCCCCAGCCTGTTTCAGCTGACACAGGCATTGATTGATTCACAGCAAACATCCACCAAACATTTGGCTCGCCAGCTGTGGATCCAAAAGAGCCATCAATCGTGCCAAGCACTGTGCCAAACATACCGATTCGCTGCTGGGCTGCTCCTGGTCCGTAAGTCTGCTCAAGACCTTCAGCCAATACATGAAAAGGTGTGATAAAGCCAGGATCGGGAAGGCTAAATCCATATTCACTCAAAGGGCGATGCTCAAGAGTGACCTCCACCGGGGCAAGCCTCGTATCTTCGATGAATTCAATCCTTAGAGTTGCAGTAATTTCTTGCGCCCACGCTGCAGGAACTGCAACAAGCAGGGACAAAGTAAGCACCAGCATGACTGCTGCAACCTTCAAGACATTTCTACTGCAGGTGTTTGGGCAGACATTCAAACGCATCTGTTTTCCTCCTTCGCTCTTGCGACGGAGAATATGCTCGGATTGTCTAAAGAAAGGTAGACAGCTCCGCTCTTTCCCGCCGAAAGACAGATACTCGTGACTCTTGCTTGGTAGGTCTTCCGGCTTAAAGGTCAAGTGAGAAACAAACGCCTTCCCAGCACAGTTGTGCCAGTGGCCTCGTTGTTTGCGCCTCGTTCCTTATCACGGCAACGGGGGTTGCGCTGGATTCTCACCAGCTTCCCTCTTCGTCCTTGTGCTGATCCGCAACACAAAGAACCAGTAGAGCAATCAATATTGTAGCAGAAGCTAATTAGCTGCATCCTAGATGGCTCATGATATGTGCTGCTACTGACCTCACTCCAAGCTACCTGAGCGAAAATGTCCTCATGGTAGTCTAATGGGGGCAGAAATAACATGAGGAGGACTTTCGTGGACTATAATGCAATTTTTTGGGCAATCATTGGCATCATCGTAGTAGGGTTTGCCTGGGATCAAATTCGATCAGCTCTCAACCGAAGCATGATGAGCGATACCTTGCCTCCAGAACTTGCTGGTATCTACGACAAAGATGCCTATGCTAGACAGCAGCAATATCAGCGCACCAACGGAAAGTTTAGTCTAATTGACAACAGCTTTTCAACTTTACTGCTCTTAGTCGTGCTGTTCGCAGGAGGCCTGGGGTTTTTAGAAAATTCTCTACAGCAAGTCACTGATAACTTTATTTTGCTTCCCTTACTCTTTACGATTATCCTGCTTTTTACCATCTCACTGCTCAATCTGCCTTTTAGCTACTACGCAACCTTTGTCATTGAGGAAAAGTTCGGATTTAACAAATCTACTAAAACGACTTTCTTTCTTGATGCCCTTAAAAACCTCATCTTAATGGGCATCCTCATTTCTGTCGTTGTGGGTGTCATAGCCCTCCTTTATTACCTGTCCCCGCAGTGGTTCTGGGTTTGGGCTTGGGTTGCCTTGACCCTCTTTAGTGCTGGGTTAAACTATTTTTACTCGCAGCTTATTGTGCCTTTATTCAACAAGCAAACCCCCCTTGAAGAGGGCGATCTGAGAGACGCCCTTTTAGATCTGGCGAAGAAAGCTGACTTTCCCATCAAGGACGTCTTTGTAATAGATGGATCAAAGCGTAGCTCAAAAGCAAATGCCTACTTTGCTGGCTTTGGCAAACGCAAGCGCATCTGTTTATACGACACCTTGATTGATGATCTAGATACCGAAGAAATTGCAGCTGTTCTTGCCCATGAAATTGGGCACTACAAAAAGAAGCACATCCCCATTAACCTTGCTTTGAGCACCCTGCTACAAGGCTTCCAACTGTGGCTCTTATCGCTTCTTTTGGGAAGTACTGCCCTGGCAAGTGCCATGGGCTCTCAGACAGGTAGTCCGTCGTTAATTTTGGGACTAATTGCTTTTAGCCTGCTCTTCAGTCCTGTGTCAGAATTTCTTTCAGTGGGACTCAATGTTTTATCGCGCCGCTTTGAATATCAAGCTGATGCCTTTGCTGCGCACTATGGCTACGGACAGGCTTTAGTGGATGGGCTTAAAACAATTAGCGCGAAGGCTCTTTCAAACATGACACCACATCCCGTAGTGGTGTTCTGGTCGTATTCTCATCCCCCTGTCCTTCAGCGCATGCAAGCACTGGGAATTAGCAGCTTCACAGAAAAAGAGTGCACTGCAGCGCGGGATGCCCTTGATAGCGATGGGTAATTTTAAATGCACCAAGCAGTTAACCAAAATCTGCAAGACAACTATAGAGTGTGAGGGTCCCATACAAAAGAATTGCACGGGGTGAGGGGTCGCCTTGCAGATTTTGGTTAACTGGCAGTGTCTCGTTATCAGTAGGCAGATACTTCAGTCGTATCTGCCTACTGATAGGTGCGTGATAAGAAGATACTTTTAGCTAGAGAGTAATAATATCTTCTACTTTCTTTCTAGCATTAAATACAAAGGGTTCTTCTACTCTTCTTCTTGCTTTAAGTGTCAGTAGAGCAATAAGGATTGCTGCAGCTGTAGGTATAAGTAAGAAGGTTTGATTATCTATAGCAAACCCTGTAGGTGGAGTAAAGAAATGGGTATTGGTAAAATCAGCAGTATTTCTACCTACTCCTATTAGATGATTACCTGTAGACAGGGGTAGTCCTACCCCACTAACAGGATCAACATCTACTGCTGTTCCTCCTACGTGAAGAACTACAGAAGGAATAAACTCTGAAGTTGCAAGTTCTGTAACAGAGAAGGTAGTTCCAACTACTAGTTCATCAAAGACAAGTCTTTGATTATGTCCTAGTTCTACACTTACTGCTGTACCACTAGTAAAGGTAATAGGACTACCAATTTGTGTACCTGCTTGATTTAGTATCCTACCTGTAAAGGTAGTATTAGTCGGGCAAAGGGCAGTCCTTGTTAAGGTGACATCAAAGTTAAAGCTTGTATCTATGAGATCTACAAAGTCACCTACTATAGTTTTAGAGATTGATAGACCACCAGGATGTTGGGTAGTACCTGTTGTAGTGCGGGTATAGATATTAGTGAAAGTAAAGTCATCTACTTTTACGGGTGGATTTATTGTAGTTCCTTGGTCATCTATACGTTGCCAGATAGCTATGCCAGTGATTTGAAGTTCTTCGCCTATTGGAAGAACAACCCTGCTGGTATATATCCTTAGTTCATATTCTGCTTGAGAATAGACGACACTTGAAAGATTTGCTGCTGCGTTAGTACCTGATGAGTTAACTGTTTCTCTAACAATGTATGAAAATACTCCCTCGTTTGCAAACTCTACTCCTGCAAGTATATCTCTTGAGTTTGTTAGTGTTACTATACCTGCATCTGTATTTGTGCCACTACTTGCGTTTATAGGTATTACTATATTTCCTACATTGGGATTAGATGTAGCTGTTCCTATAAGAGGCAGCACGTTAGCTTGAGCTGTATCGTCGTTAAAGCTATTTCTAGTAACTGTAAAGGTAAAGTTTAGATTAGGTACTGGTGTACCAACTGGTTTTTGAAGGCGTTTTGCTAGGCCCTCTTCACCTGTTGCTGGGGTGGTATCTATGAGCATCATAGAGTGCATGCCCCCACCTCTTGCTGCTGTAGAAAATCGTGATACTTCAACTACAAGAGTAGGTGTAGCTCTGCTCACACTGTCCCCTAGACCAAGTTGTCCGCTACCATTATTTCCCCAACCATAAAGTCTGCCATCGTCAGAGAAACCCAAGTAATGACTGTTTGCACCCATAAGGGATACAAACCTTTGCGGAACACTTATTATCCCTGGCAGATTAGAAGGAGCAAGGGCATCGGGTGTGCGCCCTAGCGCAGAAATGGCTTCTCCCCAAGAAAAGACTTCACCATTTGAATTGACTGCAGCCCCTGTGGTATTAGTTGTTCTTACATCTATCCAATTACTTGCAGTGCCTATCTGTGTAGGGACATTCCTATCATTGTTATCTCCCTGTCCAAGTCGGCCATCTGCACCATTTCCCCAAGAAAAGATTTCACCGCCTTCAGTTAGACCTACAACAGAGACAGCACCTGTTGTAATATGAGCCCAGTCTGACCTGTCCCCAACTCTTGTCAACGATGTTCTACCTGCAGTATCGCCTAGTCCAAGCTGCCCGTTTGTGCCAGCTCCCCACGAATAAAGGTGTCCATGTTCATTGATGGCATACACTGAGCTATTTCCCGCAATAACTTGTGTCCAGTTATTAGCAGTTCCTAGTCGAACAGGTACATTTTGACCAGTAACAATGCCAGATATTGCATTTCCCCAGCGATAGATTTGCCCCTGATCGTTAAGAGCAGCAACATTATTAGACCTTCCTGTTACCTGCACCCAATTATCTGCAGTGCCTACTCTTGTTGGCACATCTAAAGTTCCGGTAAAAACACTCTCACCTTGCCCCATATTATGGTTATTGTTTCCATTTCCCCAAGCAAAGAGCTCTCCGGCAGCATTGACACCATAGGCTCCACCAGATGCTGACGCTGTAGATATCCAAAGGTCAGTTCCTAGTCTAGCTGGAAGGTTAGCGGGATGTTCAATAGTAGAAGGACGTCCAAGCATGCCATTAGTGGCAAGCCCCCACGTGTAGAGCGGCATACCTGTATCACTACTAGACACAGCATCTGCCTCACTTACAGCAAAGCCGCCCAGTACAGGTATTGCACTCACTGTTGCCATTGCAAAGCCAAGTACTAATACCACACCTACCCTCTTAACAATCTTTCTCACATTTTTAATCATTGTCTATCTTCCTCACCTATTTGTATCTTGATACTGCTAATTGATCGCGTATATAACTACTGTGTTATCAAAGACAAATCTTCTATTGACTTGCGTCTTCTCGCTGCAATATATGCCACAAGAGTTATTACCATTGCTGCAGGAACAATAAGTGGAATATTGCTACTAATAGAAAGTCCTGTTGGTGCACCTAGTGTATGCGCATTAGTAAAGTCAGCAGTGTTTCTTGCTACTCCTACTAAGTGATTGCCAATAGGAAGAGCAGTATTAGGATCTTCATTAGGAGCTATAGTTACTTGTGTGCCATCTGCATAGAGAAGAACTGATGCTCTAAACTCTTGAGCAGCGCGCTCTGTAACAGTAAAGGTAGTTCCTACGACAAGTTCATCGAAGACAAGGCGCTGACCGTGTCCTAGCTCTACATGCACTGATGTACCTGAAGGAAAGGTAATAGGACTGCCTACTTGAGTACCTGCTTGATTTAGTATCCTGCCACTAAAGGTAGTGTTAGTCGGACAAAGAGCTGTTCTTGTAAGTGTTACATCAAAGTCGAAACTTAGATTGTTGATGTCTATGAAGTCACCTACTATGTTTTTCGATACACGCAAAGCGCCAACATGCTCTTGTGTTCCTGTGGTAGTTCTTGTGTATTGATTTGTAAAGCTAAAGTCATCTACTTTTTGAGGAGGTGTGACTATATTTCCTTGGCAATCAATGCGGCGGAGTACATTTATAGTATCAACTTCAAATGTCCCACCAATTGTTGAGCCGTCTCCTACTACATATACTCTCAGTTCATATACTGCTTGAGAGTACACGACATTTGAAGGAGCGGTAGCGCCTGACGAGTTAACTGTTTCTCTGACAATGTATGAAAATACACCAGCTCGTGCAAACTCAATGCCTTCAAGGAGGTTTGTTGCTTGTGTTGTAGTGGCAATTCCACCTGCAGTATTTGTATTACTTGTTGAATCTATTGTTATAGTTACCGGTCCTATAGCAGGCAGTATCGTATTTAGGTCAGGACGTGTGGAATTATCGTTATAGCTATTTCTCTCAAAGGTAAACTCAAAAGTTAGATTAGGTATTGGTGTACCTTCTGGTTTTTGAAGGTGTTTTTGTAAAAATCCTTCGCCTGCTGCTGGTGTGGTACGCATGAGCATGAGGGCACTAAATCCACTACCGCGCGCAGCAGCACTAAACCCATAAGATCTTAGGACACGTTCAGGAACAGACCTGTTGGATAAGTCTCCGAGACCTAGCTGTCCTGCATGATTGTTACCCCATGACCAAAGTTCACCAAGTTCGTTAAAAGCCATTGCGTAATTGTTTCCACCATGCACAGACACCCAATTGCTCTCAGTCCCTATTTGCGTGGGAGTTAAAACATTTCCACTTGTCTCCCCGTTGCCTAACTGTCTATTGCTGGGGTGTCCCCATGAAAAAAGCTCACCATCAGAATTTATGGCAATTCCAGCACCATTGTTGACAGTATTATGACCTAGCATTCTGGCAGTCACCCAATTGCTCTCTGTACCTACCCTCGTAGGAATTAGCACTGGGGACATGGTATTTCCTAAACCTAATTGTCCTTGAGTATTATTGCCCCATGTAAAAAGCTCACCACTTTCAGTGAGGGCAATAGCGGCAGAAAAGCTCGTATTGACCAGCTTCCAGTCTGATCTGTCGCCTATTCTCACAAAATCAGTTCGGTCTTCAGTGGTACCGTCTCCTAACTGTCCAGTACCGTTGGATCCTATGGCCCAAAGCTCTCCCTGCTCATTAATAGCCATTACCCTCTGAAGCCCTGTCGAAATATAAACCCAATCTGAAGCAGTCCCTAGTCGTGTGGGTGTATTTGCAGCATGAATTGGAGGTGAACCAGCCAAACCCTGGACTCCCCATTGGTAAATTTCGCCATCGGAATTAAGGGCAGCAACAGTGGTCAGGCCCCCCATTGCAGATACCATTACCCAATTGTTTGCCGTTCCTATTCTTGTAGGCTCAGTAATATACCCTGTTCCTGGGCTCGGATTGGCTCCTTGCCCCATCATAAAAGAATTCCAAGTATTTCCCCAGCCATAGAGGTGACCTTCTGAATTTATAGCAAATGAGCCGCCGCCCGCTATGGTTGTCCATACCCAATTGCTTGCAGTGCCCACTCTTTGCGGAGTGCTCTGATTGACCTGATTTCCAAGTCCCAGCTGGCCGGTAGCGTTAATGCCCCAAGAATACATAGGATAGCCGGTAGAAGCTTGTGCTTCTGCTACAGTACCCACTGCAGGTACTATACTTAGCGCAAGCATTGCAAAGCCAAGTGCTAACACCACACCTACCCTCTTAACAATCTTTCTCGCATTTTTAGTCATTATCTTATCTTCCTCACCTATTTGAATCACACATTACTGAAAAGTATCGTTTCTTGGGTTAGTTATTGAGGGGTGCTACCCCTCAATAACTACCTAACCTCACCTAAACTACTGGTAGCTCCTCTATTGATTTGCGTTTGCGAGTTGTTGCGATAAGCACTGCTAATATTACGAGTGCTGCTATAGCTATATAGGGTGCGTTAGAGATGCTTAGCCCTGTAGGAGTAATGTCTCTGTACGCATTAGTGTAGCGAGCTGAGTTATCTCCTTCTTCTCGCAAGAGATGTGATCCAGTATCTAAGTTTGCACCTTCTAGAGCACTGAGGTTAACTTCAGTTCCTCCACTAAAGACTTGTACTTGAGGAGTAAAGCC
>Ga0123355_10005558_pt1 | contig 18494 bp, 15 predicted proteins | sample TergutEmb28metaG_3_FD_89872 | JGI IMG/M metagenome (GOLD analysis project Ga0123355, IMG submission 89872) | Embiratermes neotenicus P1 segment gut microbial communities from Petit-Saut dam, French Guiana - Emb289 P1 | ecosystem: Host-associated > Arthropoda: Insects > Digestive system > Gut ... | reverse complement strand
CGCGCTGCGCCTCGTGAGCGCCTCCCACGCGTCCGGCTCGGCGAAATGGATAAATTCGTCATACAGCGACGCAACTTCCGCGCGGAACAAATCATGTGACAGCCCGGCGATCAGCCGCGGAATGCCGAACGGCATGCCATTTAGCCCGCCGGCGACCGGTCCCATGCTGACCAGCGAGCCGGTGTTGAACAAATGAACGTTGCCAAGCGCGGGCAGGCTGCCCGGGTGTTTTTCGAGCAGCTCAAAATGCGGGCCAACATAGGGATACCGGGCGGCCACGACATTCTGCTCTCGATCCGGCGGCCTATAACGGTCGCCCCAGAGCGCCACATGATCGGCCAGAGCCGCAAGTTCTGGCCGCCGCCGCAAATCGACGTCGAAGCCGGTGCCGAGGATCAGGAAGTCCGCGCCGTGCCAGCCTTTCGGGGTCAGCAGCGCGATCCCGTCCGGTCGTGGGACCGCGTCGGTGATCGGTGACGAAAAATGCAGCGCCACGTTGTCATGCCGCTGGGTGCGTTCCACTGTGTCCTGAGGCGGCGGCATAGAGAGCGACAGCAGGTGGCACATGAACCGCCAGCGGTCCGCGTCCGGCATGTCTCCGAAGTTGCGCCAGAAGCCCGAGGACTCCAGCGCGCGGTACGAGTTCACCACCGGCAACTCCGGCCGGCGGATGAAAACGTCCACCTGTCGGGCGCCGTTTTCGAGCGCCGTCGCCGCGTTGTCGAAGGCCGAGGAGCCGCCGCCCATGACTGCGACGCGCCGGCCGGTCAGCGCGCCGAAATCGATGCGGTCCGACGTGTGCGCCCAGGTTGCACGTGGTAGCTTATCGCGCACGAAGATCGGAATGCGGCGCTGGCCCGCACCTTCAATGCCGGTTGCCAGCACCAGCTTGCGCGTCAGCATAGTCTCCGCCGCGCCTTCTCCGCGCAGATGCAAGGCGAGGACCTGGTCCCGTGGCTCGATCCCTTCCAGCGTTACGCCGTTGCGCACGGGAATGCGCAGTGTGTCGCGGAACCACCCCAGATAGCGCATCCATTCGTCCTTCGGGATGCGAACCAGTTCCTGCCAGGACTGCTGGCCGTATTGCGCCTCGTGCCAGGCACGGAATGTCAGGCTGGGAAAGCCGAGGTCCGGTCCGGTCAGGAATTTCAGCGTCCTGAGCGTGAGCATCCGCGCATGGGTCATCCAGGGGCCTTCGAGCCCAAACGGACTGGCATCCAGCACAACCACGCCGCTGATGCGCTCGCGCTTGAGACCGAAAGCGATGCCGAGACCGGTCTGTCCGGCGCCGACGATGACCACGTTGGCGACACTGCCGCCGCCCGCAGCGTGCACCGGCGTGACCCAGTCCCTGGTCGGGTACTCGAACAAGGACAGCTCGTCATGCACGCGGCGCGAAAGGACCTGAAGGGCGGCGTTGACAGGCTGCATCGGTCAGAAAGTTCCACTGGCTGTGCGGCATGGTACAAGGGCTTGACCATGCCAGCCAGCGCGCGATGTTCTGCGAAAGCAACTCTCGGGGCAGAACATGACCCAGTCGTCCGATTTGCTGGAATCGACAATCGGCGTCGCAACAGATTCACCGCTTGCCAGGCTGCGCGCGTTGCGGGGGGATATCGTACGGCACACGCAGGGCAGCTACAACGTGCTGCTCTGTCCGGCAGATCCTGGAGGACTATCCCTATCCGAGCGCACAATGATCGCGTTGCGCACGGCGGAACTGTCGGGCCATGCGGCGTTGGCTGCGCACTACCATGATCTGGTGGCTGAGCGCGGCCACCCGCCGCCCGGAACGCGACTGGAAACGATCCTGGCTCACGTCATCCTGGTCACGAAGCATCCGCGCAGCGCCGCTTCGTCCGATATCGCGGCGCTTCAGGGCGTCGGCCTCAGTCCCCGCGACATTGTCGCACTGACGCAGATCGTTGCGTTCATCAGCTATCAAGTGCGGACCACAGTCGCTCTGGGGTTGCTGGCGCAGGAGATGTTGCCATGAAGGCAATGCGTTTCACGCCGGAGCCGGTCGATTGGAAGGCCTGGATGCCGCCGGTTGATGTCGCCACCGCGACGTCAGAGCAGCGCGCCGCGCTCGACGCGAGTCCGCAGGCAACGTCGGCATATTTTCGCACCCTTGCGCACGATGTGGCGTCGCTCGTCGAGCGTTCTCCGTTGTTCCACTCGGTGATGTACGTGCCGCGCGGCCTAAAGCGCGCCGATCGGGAGCTCGCCGCTGTCGTCGTCTCGATCATCAATGGTTGCGTCTATTGTTCGTCCGTGCATGCGCGCCGTTTCGTCGAACTCAGCAAGCAGCCGGAGATGATCCGCGCCCTCTACGATCAGGGTTTGGATACGCCGCTGCCGCCGCGACAGCGCGCAATCGTCGACTACGCGGCGAAGCTCACACGTGTACCTGTGGAAATGACCGTCGCCGATCTTCGATTGCTGCGCGACGTTGGTATGGATGATCTGGAAATTCATGATCTGACCAACGTTGTGGCGATGTTTGCCAATGCCAACCGACTGATGCAGACGCTGGGTGAGCCGGTGGTAACGGCATGACCATACGCATGCCGGGACTGCGCCATCCGACAGCGCGGCAACGACAGATCTTGCAGCTTGCCGGTGAACTCGCCGCGTAATTGCATGAGCGCGTCACGGAGAACGACGCGCAATCACGCTTCCCGGTTGAGAATTATCAGGACCTGCATGACAGCGGCTATTTGCGCCTTGCGTTGCCGCGTGAATTCGGCGGAGAGGGCGCCGACGTGTTCGACACGGTGCTGGCGCAGGAAATCCTTGCCCGCGGCGATGCATCGACCGCCTTGGTCACGGGCATGGACATCGCAGGCCGCCGTGTGATGCACATGTCGCATCCCGTGGTGGTCGTCGCAAACCATTTATGCGCATCGTTAGTGATGGAGTTCCGCCGTTTCAATGCCTGAGAGGAGAGGCCGAAGTCGGTCGGAAGCGATGGCCGCCGCGCCCAAGCGGCGTTGCAGTTGCCCGATGAGCAGGTCTGGTTCGGGACTTTGGGTGACGTCGCGTCGTCCGCAGCAGGTGTGGACGTCGTCCGGGCGCTCGAGCTTCGTGTTGACCACCACCATGTCTCACGCGCGCAGGAACAACCGCAACCGCTGCTCGATGCGCATTGCGGCGGAACCGTCGCCGAGCACACAGGAATAGTCGGGAGCCGGCCCGAGCGCGCGCACGCGTGCGACTGCATCCTGGATCGCTGACGGCTCGAACCCCGCGATCATGCTCCTTCCGTTCTCCAGGACCTCGGGACGTTCGGTGACGCGGCGGACTATGACCAGCGGCACACCAAGCGTCGCTGCCTCTTCCTGCACGCCGCCCGAATCCGTGATCACGACCGAAACTTGGGGCAGCAATTCGAGAAACTCCGAATGTGCCATCGGCGCGACGATGCTGACCCGTGGGTGTTGCCCGAGCCCAGCGCGCAATGGCGCGGCGAAAGTCGGATTGGGATGCAGGGGCAGGAGCAGCCGGAGGTCGCGGTTAGTCTCGAGCACCCGCCGCAGACCTTCGAGAACTGAAGCAAGGTTCGGCACCAGCTCGCGCCGATGCAGAGTCACGAGCGCCAGCGGCTGGCACGTCCTAGTCGCGGGCAACGGCGGGCCGCGCTGCAGAAGGGCATCGACGACCGTGTTCCCGGTGACCGCAATCTGCTCGGTGCCGATTCCTTCGCCCAGCAGGTTCTGCTCGCTGATGGTGGTGGGCGCGAAATGGAGCTGCGCGATGAGTGCGATGGCCTGACGGTACATCTCCTCAGGATACGGATTCGCGAGGTCGTAGGTCCTGAGACCTGCTTCGACATGTCCAACCGGGATGCCTAGGGTTGCTGCCGCCCTGGCGCCCGCGAGGGCTGTGGCCGTATCCCCCTGCACTAGGGCGATCGACAGATCGAGCGGAGCGATTAACGCGCGGAGCCGCGAGGCAAGTATGTCGACCAATTCGAGCGGGTCGGCGTGTCCGGTCGGGAGCGGCGGCATGTTCGATGCGTCAAGTCCCCAGTCGGCGAGCGCCTGCCGTGCCAGGTCCCCATGCTGGCCGCTGATGACGGTGAGGTCACGGCACCATCCCGCGTCGCGCAGCCGCAGAATGAGTGGGGCTAGCTTGATAACCTCGGGTCGCGTCCCCAGCACCATGCCTATGGTCGGTTTCATCCGGCGGTTTGCGGGTTCGAGACACGCGCTCGAGCGGCGGCAATGCCCGCGGCGAAAGCCGCTGTGATTGCGGGGTCGAAGTCACCGCACATCTGCAGCACCTCTGATCCAGCTCGTGCGGGGACGGCCGGCGGTGGGCTGGGCGCGTAGGGCCGCTGAAAACGGGTTGTGCGGACTTCGGAGACAAAGGCATCGTTGCTGTCCCGAATCAGGCCTCTGCGCTCGATGCGGTTGATTGCGGGCTGGATGCCGTAGGCGGTCTGCCTCAATCGCATCAGCGACACCGCTGGGTCCCAGGAACCGCGGGGCAGCGGGCGCGGGTCGCGGGTGAACAGAGCGAGCGACAGGGCAAGGAGATCCCGAAGTTAGGCCAGCGACCGGAAATGGCTCCGAAAGGTGGAGTCGCACTGAGGTTGGAGCCGGGGCGCAAGAGGTTTCCGTTGGAAGCATCAGCGGACCGGGGTCAGACGATATGGCCCGGGGACGGCGGAAGGGAGGAGCAGTCACCGTTCAGATGGCACCACCAGTCGAGCGCCTGGTGGACGAACATCGCGCACCAGACGTTGGCGCCGGTTTCGCCGGGACGGAACGGCACCCTGCCGTCCTCGTGGATCATGCCGCACAGGATCTCGCCGACGCGATCGCGGACCTGCGCGGGGGCGTGCGGGTCAAGGCAGAGCAGGCGCAGCACCTGGGCCTGAGCATCCGAGCGCCGCAGGTCACCTCTGCCGACCTTTTCAGGGATGATTCCATCCTCTGGCACAGTTGCCAGGACGGTCTCCGGCTCGGCCAGACGACCAGCGGCATACATTCCCTCGAGCGTGTACATCCTCGGGTGTACGTGGGCATGCTGGAACGCAAGGCCATTCCAGTACGCTAGAGTCGCGTTTGCCGCCTCCCTTAGCCCGCGGGACAGCCAGCCCTCCGGTGTCTGCAGGATCGCCGCTGCGGGCTTGGCCTGGAACGGGCCGGGCCGCGTAGACCAAGTGTCGGGCAGAGGGTCGGTCGCGAGCGGCAGGACCGGCTCGACGCGGCCGTCCGGCCCGATCATTCGCTCGATCCAGGCCATGATACCGGCGGCTGCCTCGGCGCACGCGGCCTCGCCGACCACTGGCACAGCATCGGCCAGCCCCCGGACCGCCATGCCGAGGTCGAAAGTGAAGATGGCCCGGTTACGCCAGTCGTCCGGCACGCCAACGCGCGTCGCCCCGGGCTGGGTCCTTGACCACTGTCGGCGTAAGAAATCGACGGCGTCCCGCATGCGCGCCGGGTCGGGCGCGTAGAGCGATGCCCAGCGTAACCAGTAGCCGGTGATCTCGCCGTAGACGTACGGGGCATTCCCGTCCCAATGCAGAACGCCCGCGATGCCGCCGCTTGCCTCTCCGGCGCTCGCCTGTATCGGGGCATTGCGCAGCCAATTGCCGATAGCGTCGCGGATCGAGCGAGCGGTATAGGAAGCTGCCGTTTGCGCGCTGCTGTCCTCGAGGACGGGCGCGTCCAGACGATAGTTGGAGAGCAGTTCGACGGCTGCCCCTTCGATGCCTTCGTACCGAGACGATTTTCTAATCGACGGCCGCGGTCGCACGACATCCTGGTCGACCTCAAGCTGCGATGGCAGGGTGGTCAACGTTCGACTGGTGCGCCCGGCAAACTTGTGCCGGTGATCGATCGTCGTGATCGACGGTGGTACTGAGCCATTCAAGCGAGGCCTCTTGTGAGAGGCGCAATCGTCAGGAGTGCGCATCGGCGTACTGGAGCCTTCGGTTCGTCTAGCTTCGTTCAGCCGGAAAGCCTGAATGTCGCAAACTATCGGACATGTTAGTCACGTGCTGCATCCCCGGTTTGGGTGATGGCGCTTAAGAAACTTCTTAATTTCAGACCTCCTGAGATACCCCCTGTGAGGGACTGAAATCGCTGGCTTTACCCGCGACCGGGGTGCGCCAATATCGGTGCGTTTTGCCAGCGGCGGCATAGTGCACTGATAGATAAGGGTTTTCAGTGGGGCTTGTGCGGACTCAAACCTGTCCGCTTCAGTTTGGCGCATGAGCGCTCAACAAAGCTTGGCGCTGGCCTCGCCGGCGCCGTCAAACAACACCATCATCAATGTGCGGTGCAGCCTGCGGATTGAGGCAGACCAGCGCGTGATAGTCGTTGGCGGACTGCCGATGCATCATTATTGCGCTTAGGATACGGTTGCAGTGGCTTATGCGATGGTGGTGCTGGCGGATTCTGGCTTTCCAAAGCAGACCCGCGGTGGACAAGGATCTGCGACGACCGACCGATCATGCGGGGCTTTAAAGCCCCCCACAGCGGGCTCGGCGCGCAGATGCGTGCGGCCCGAGTTCGCCTCACCCAGTTCCAGGAAAAAACGCCGCGGCGTTCTCGAGCGCATCGAAATTTGTGGCTTGAAGCGAACGAGCCGTGGTCAAGCTCGCCACCGAACGAAAGCACCTGACCGACATCATCAAAATACTTTCCGATCGACAGCGACATGCAGGTCTGCGGCTACGACATGCTGGGGTGTTCGTCCGACTACTGCAGCTAGACCAACGGGCGGCCGGCGGGACATCGGCTCACCAGACGGCCGACCGTTTCACGTCCGAGCGACAGTAGTCGCCAATCGCGCTTTGGATGGGGCGAGTCTCGAGTCCTTCAGACGGTCCCTCGCAGCTTCGCCCTTGCGATTTCACTCGTGTTTCACCTGCGTCAGATTGCACAGGGGACTTTCACCCCCAGACTGCTGGGCATGCCCGGCACACAGCCCTGCACCTTCGGTGCAGCCGCTGGCGCAGGGACTTGACGGCCCGCATCTGGCGCAATGACCGCATTGATGCCATGAACGGCTCGCCGCTGTCTCTCGCCCGCGCCCGAATTTGTCGACAATTGGTTTGATGTAGCAACGATTTCCCTCGCATCTAATCGCCAGCCGCGCAGTCGAATAACCCGCTACCGCTGCCGTCTTGGTCCTTGGATTGGGACAACGATCTCGAGATAGATCTATGAGATCGATGATGCATCGTACGATCAGCGCCGATTGTCCTATAGCGCAATGGCACTTCAGGTGGCACGAAATGAGACGCCAGGCGCAACGCGAATTGCGAGCCGTGGCGCAACGGCTAGACCGAAGGGCAGATACCAATCGCCTGAAAACGCTTAAGCGCGGAATTTAGCGAGGCTACCCGACAACACGAAAGACCTGAAGCCATGAATTGCACACGTATTAGTTGTGATACGACTTGTGTTTTCCACTCTAGCGGAACCAGGCCCCACTCGTCCCGGCTGGGCGTACTCAATGTCAGAAAGCTTTAGCGCTCTCCCATCTTTGGATAGCACCGGGCGGACACCCTCCACGCTGATGGACGAGGCAGGTCTGCTCACACGCTCCCACAAGCTCTCTGGTACAATACCTCAAACCGTCTTCGAGCATACGGTCGACTTGGCAGCCGATATCTTCGCAGCGACAATTGTAGCGGTATCGTTCGTCGGCCTCGATACGTCATGGTTCAGATCCCAGTGCGTCCCTTCAGCGCCAGAGATAGTCCGTGACTTTGCTCGTCGCGCCGAGGCCATCCCAAACAACGGCGTTTGCCTCGTACGCGACCTCGCCCAGGACCAACGCTTCAAAGACAGCCCTTATGTAAGGGACATGCCACACATCAGCTTCTATGCTGGCGCGCCCCTCGTCACCCGGAACGGTCACCGGATCGGTACGCTCTCCATCATCGACACTGAGCCGCGCGATGGTTTCGAGCAGGGTCAGAGCGCGACCCTTAAACGGTTGGCCGCGCTCACGATGGATGAGGTCGAACTGCTGTTGGCAAACCGAAACCTCAAGTGCCGCACCAAAAACTTGGCAGCCGCCAAACGGGACCTAGTGATGGCGAATGCGGAAGTGGCGGCAGCAAACCACGCGAAGAGCGAGTTCCTCGCTAACATGAGTCACGAGATCCGCACCCTGCTCAACGGGATCATCGGCATGAACGCGCTGCTGCTTGAGTCAGAGCTCGGGCCGGAGCCAAGATACTATGCGGCAGCCGTGGGGGAGAGCGCGGACACCTTGCTCACATTGGTCAATGACACTCTCGACATCGCTAAATTGGAAGCTGGCCGGATCGAGTTGGAAAACATAGACTTCGACCCCGAGGATGTGCTCCACGGTGTGCTCGAAATCTTTGCCCCGCGCGCGACTGAAAAGGGGATTGCGATCAGCGCTACGGTGGATCACCGGGTTCCACCACTCGTCTGCGGCGATCCAACCCGGTTACGCCAAGTACTATCAAATCTCGTGAACAACGCAGTTAAGTTCACGGAGCACGGTCAAGTCCAAGCCCGCCTAGTGCCAGTCGATGACAATCCCGAGCGCACCTGTCTCCGCTTCGAGATTCAGGACACTGGGATTGGTTTGTCTTCCGAACAGCAAGCGTGCCTGTTTCGGAAGTTCGCTCAGGTCGATAGTTCGGTCGCACGGCAATTTGGCGGTACTGGCTTAGGGCTCGCTATCTCCCGTGAACTCGTGGCCTTGATGGGCGGCAATATCGGCGTCAAGAGCGAGCCCGGAACCGGCAGCACCTTCTGGTTCACTGTCCGGATGCGTCCGACGCTCACCGCTTCGCTCGTCGTAGACAGGGTTTTTTTGGTCGGACGGCGAGCGCTCGTCGTGGCCGATACAAAGGCCGATAGATACCAACTCAGACGCGTCCTTGAGCGTACGGGTCTCAAGGTCAGCGAGGCTGCGGACGCGTTTTCGGCTTTTGCGGCCCTAGAACAGGCGTGGCTCCGGCGCGAACCATTCGAGCTTGTCTTCTTCGATCATGTTGTTGCGGGTATCCCCGTGCAGAAGTTTGCCGAATCGGTCCGGCAGCACGAGCGGTTTGCCCAGATCCGTCTTGTAATGGTTCGAGCCTCCGGCGCATCGCGCCAAGGCGCGGACGCGGACACGAACGCGACTGTCGACGCACTTCTCTCCCGCCCGGTCCGGCGTCGCGCTCTGCACGAGCTGCTCGCAGACCTATTCAAAATCGACGAAATCGGAGCAGGCGACGCTAACCGAGGGCGTCGGCTCGAAGCTTCGAGTCTGACACCCACGCGGAGTCGGGTTCTGGTAGCTGACGACAATTCCACGAATCGAGACATCGTCGCCGCTCTGCTGGCTCGTGAAGGCATCGAGATGGACATTGTCACGGACGGCGCCGGAGCGGTCGAAGCCGTGCAGCGAGGCCAGTACGCATTGGTTCTGATGGACGTGGAGATGCCTGTCCTCGACGGACTGAGGGCCACCCAGTGCATCCGCGCTCTCCCGAGTAACAAGTCCTGCATCCCCATCATCGCAATGACGGCACATGCGATGCGTACGGATCGCGAGCGCTGCCTCGCAGCGGGCATGACCGCGTATGTCTCAAAGCCAATCGAGACGGCCTCCTTCCTTGAGACGGTGCACCGGCTTTTGTACGGGCACTCGCTTCAGAGGGAATCCAAACAGCAACGGAGGCAGGGGCAGGCACACCCAGGCGACCGTACCTCCGCGATCGTTACGGTGCTCGATGAAGCTCGTGTTGCTGGCCTCGCGAGTATGCTCTGTGGAGCCGATCTAGGTTCGATGTTTGAGCGGTGGCAGGCTGACAATGAGACGGCAATCACCCGTATGCAGATGCTAGTAGAACAGAACGATTACCACTTGCTGGCACGCGCCGCGCACGAGATGCACGGGACCGCTGCTACGATTGGAGCGGTCCAGATTGCCAACTTCGCTCGCGCCCTGATGGAGTCTTGCGAGAAGCAAGACGACGAGGGCACTCGCTACTACACTGCCGCACTGCGCGAGGAGGCCTCAAACACCTGGCCTCAGATTCGCCAACGGCTGCTTCCGGCGTCGGACTGTTCCCGAGACAAACATGCGACGGGAAGTGGCCTAGGCATGTGCTGACAGACCAGTTGATCCAAAGGGAGACCACCATGCGCATCCTTTGTATCGAGGACAGCCCAATACTCGCCGACCTCATCAAGATTGGGCTGCAACAGGCGGGCTTTGCTGCCGATAATGCTGCTACGGGAGAAGACGGCTTAGCAGCGATTGCGGCGGTTAATTATGACGCTATCGTCCTCGATCTCAGTCTTCCGGATCTGGACGGGCTCTTTTTGCTTCAGCGCCTGCGGACTGCTCGTAACCCAGTCCCAGTGCTGATTCTCTCGGCGCGAGTGAAGCCCACCGAGCGCGTGGCCGGGCTGGAGGCTGGCGCTGACGATTATGTGCCCAAACCCTTTGACATGAAGGAACTGGTAGCCCGCCTTCGCGCACTGCTGCGCCGGCCGGTGGATATGCTCCCTGTCGAGCTTCGATGCGGCAACTTGGCCTACCGCCCAAATACGTGCACCGCTGTAGTAAACGGAAAGGAAACTACCTTGTCCCGCCGCGAAGCCTCGCTATTGCAGCAGCTGCTGCGCAATGCTGGCCGGCCAGTATCCAAGTCGATGATTGAGGACCGGCTTTACCCCTTCGGGGAGGAAATCGCCTCGAACGCCATTGAGGTGCACGTTCATTATCTTCGCAGGCGTCTCGCTGCCCTCCAGGCCGCAGTCCGCATACATACCGTACGGGGCACCGGATATGTGCTTTGTGCGGAAGCTATTACCAGCCCAGCGTAGCGGCTAGCCGGGCGTAGCACAGTTGCGGGCGAGGAAGCGCGCGGTCGATCGTCAAAGCGAAACGGGGCAGTAAAGCCGGCGTAGCAGCGCTGTTCTTGCCAAGTGGAACAAACCATGTAGCGAGCGGTCGCGAGGTACTGGCGCAGGCTTAAGAAACCACGGCGGACGAGGAACGTCCTGAAGTGGAAGCCATTCAGGCAATTAGCCAGTTTTCAGCCTTGACACCCAAGACAGCTCTGGGGGGCTGTTGCCGCGACCCTCAGAAGGAATTTGCTGAGGCGGCGAGGGCTGCGGTCAACTGCTGGGGCACCGCTTTCATTCCGGATAGCGAACTTAATGTTGGCATAAGGTTGAGACGGCAAAAAAGCACGACACTAGCCCAGTCTGAACGGAGGATGCGCATGCCGCTCGACGACGCCGTCACATCACCGCATGCGACAGCCTATCGCGCTCAAGATAACTCTGCACCGATCGGTCACCGCTACAAGTTGACTAGGCGCATCGATCAAACTTTGAACGCGGGATCATTGCAGCCGGAAGTCGACCGGCGCCTCGTCCGAGGTCGGCCGCCCTCTAGAAAATCGCCTTCGTACCAAGACACCGATGCGGCACTGCTTGGGCTGCTATACGATACCGTCGGAAAACCGTCGGGGTGGCAGCCGTTTCTATATGCCCTAACCAAGGAGTCTTTTTTCAATAGGGCGGTTTTATCTTTTCATGATACCGCATTACGGTGCGGAGAAATCGCTGAGCAGGTGAATTGCGATCCAGCCGCCATTGACTCCTACACTCGCCGTTATGCAGCAATTAGCCCGTGGCTGGCTCGCCTCCACCCAGTTGGCGTCGTGCTGACGACGGAAGATGTCATCCCGTATTCCGACCTTCTGAAGACGGAATATTATCAAGGTTTCTGCCGGCGGTGGGGCTACAACCTAGCTGTTCGACTTACGGTCCTGCAGGACAGCGCACGCTCAATGGAGGTGGTCGCCGTCGGTCAGCGCGGTGATTTACAGCGCGACCGATATATTGTTGGCCGGCTCCAGCGCCTTGCCCCGCATCTCTTGCGAGTGGCACAGCTGACTCGGCAATTGGGCGAACTCCAAACACGTACCGTTGCAACCGAGGACGCGCTTGATCGGCTGGCTATAGCCATGATGGTCATTAATCGCTCAGGTGGGATTGTACACTGGAATTCAGCAGCAGAGAGGCTCTTCGCCGCCGCCGATGGTCTTTCGATCAGATGCGATGAACTCATTACTGCCTATCAGGGCGAAGGCCAAACTCTCGGGCAACTTGTCGCCGAGGCCCTTCGTGCATCACACAACATTGCCGCTTCGCCCGGTGGTGTGATGCGGCTCACCCGGCCATCCGGCCGGTCATCCTATGAGGTGCTGGTCGCACCGCTGTCCGACAGCACGCTCGCACTCGGGTTCAGCGGACCATTGGCCGCGGTGTTCCTGCGTGATCCGGAGATACAAACGGTTGCTCTCCCCGACTGCCTACAGCGGTTGTACGGACTTACAGCTGCCGAAGCGAAGCTCATGCAGGTGCTGGTTGCTGGGGACACACTCGAAGCTGCGGCCGACCGTTTTGGCGTCAGCAAAGAGACGGTGCGCTCGCAGTTAAAATCGGTCTTTCTGAAGACCGGCACCAGCAGCCAGGTTGAGTTGATTCGTCTAGGTCTGCGCGGGATGGCCGCATTCGATGGGGATTCCTCGCGGCCATTAGCCGCATAGGGGCCGCAATGAGGCAGCGATCCCGCGCAATGCGTAAGGCAATCGTTGAGGGCAACTCGGTCTTGGCGGTTCTGCGAGGGATTGCAAAGCTTCTGGAATCCAGGTCGGCGCTTACTGGCGGTCGGGGCGCGCGGCTGGCAGCACTGCACTCGCTAAAGGCCGACGAGTCAGCGTTCATCTGACTATCTGCTTCGCTCAGCCATGTGGCGTGCTGTGCAGTGCCCCGGGCTTGTTCGTTCAGGAGGAAATTCCGACAGTCCCGTGGCAGCTATGCTCATGTTGCGTGCTACGAGGCTGCCGGGCGCGTAAGTGAGCCTTCGCCAGACCCGAAAATGGTGCCGATCATAGAGGAGCTGGATCGCGCTTGCTCTCTATTGGCGCGTCCTCAGAGGCGTAGCGATTGCTCACGCAACTCGCTGACGAAGAGCTCGTCAAATGTGCCGGGGCAGATAAACCGTCCGCTCGCCTGCGTTCTTTACGAACGACGAAAAACGCTATTCCGCAAGGACCATGATTGAATATCCGCCCAGCACTCGTACCGCAAGATCGCTGTGTAACGAAAACATTAATCTCCGAGGCAGGCGCATAATATTACTCGACCGAGCTTGATTTGGTAACTCAAGCCTGCTGGCAGTATATCTATAACTGATTATTTTGTAACCGCAGCTTTTCAGTGTCGCCAAAGCCGAGTCTTTATAAAAATAGTGAAGATGTCCTACATCAGCTCTCAATTTCATTATTGGCCATGAGCGCACGATTGATTGAACAGACAGATCCAAAGGGATATGAAAAATCTTGTATTTCGCGATTGATTTTAAGCATTTGATGAATGAAATGTATTCTTCTACATGTTCAATGACGTCTATGGCAAGCAATATGTCATAATCCATTGGCTGTAAGTTCGATATATCATCGAGATAGAACTTCGTTTTGACCGTTTCTTTCTGTTTCGCAAGATTGAAAGCGTACGGCGCAATTTCATAGCCACTTAAACTGGCATCAGGAAACTGTTTTTCCAGATTTAGGAGTATTTCCCCGGTTCCGCATCCGACTTCGCAAATTGTCGTAAACTTAACCCGGTTATCAGTTAATATTCGCCCGACATGGTTAGCCTTCCAACTTGCGTCCTCCTCATGCCATGTTGGATTTTTTCGTGCATATTCATCGCCTTCATACATCTCTCTCACGGCAGACTCTCCTTTGGCTTGCGCGTTATCGAAATTCAAGTGACCTTCGATTTGAATGGCGGCTTGGCCGGCGGCTGGTGCGTGAGAACTTCAAGGAGCCAGCGCCGGAGGTAGAGATGGAACTCACCCCCTTTACGATGCGCGAACGCGTCCTCGAGTATTTCTCGGTACACCGCTTCGGTCTCGCGGGCCACGCGTTCGATTTTCATGCGATCAATCTTGATTTGAGACCGCTGTCTCAGCGAAGACAGAAGGACTGGCTCCGCGAGCAACTCACGCAGATTCCGGGCAATCACGTCTGGTCGATCAGGTGGAACGAGTATGCCAGCAGCGCCATTTTCCAGCATTTCTGAAATTCCGCCGACATCGGCGGCAATGATTGCGCAGCCAGCTTCGCGTGCCTCGGACAAGACGAGGCCGGCGGGTTCTGCGCGTGACGGGAGAACGAATACGTCCGCCGCCCGCATGAACGAGAGGACGTCGTCCCGATGGCCCACAAACTCTATACGCCCGGGTGCAAGCGATTTAGCCAACGACATGTACGCAGACAAGTCCGGCCCGCTACCGACCAGGTAAAGTTTTGCGGTAGCAAAGTCCCTCGAAACTGTAGCGAACGCCTTGATCAGGTCGTCGACGCCTTTTCTCGCATGTAGCCCTCCGACAAAGAGGATCGCTGGTCGGCAGAGCGTTGGCAGTGGATGTTCGTCTGAAACGAAGCGAGGCGACCCGATTGTTCCGTTCAAGACTGTACGCATCACCGATGATGGGATGCCCCGCTTAATCATAGAGCGCGTGACGGCTTCGCTCACCCCAATTACTCTTTGCCCGACACCTTGCAAGATCGCACTGCGCTGAAACTCGTTATGTACTGTGGTCACCAGCTTGTAATTGTGCATGGGCTGCAGAACGCGAGCAACAAGAGAGCTGGTCATCATATGAGCGTGCACGATCTCAGGATCGAAATTTCTGATAAGCGTGCTTACACGATAGGCGTCCAGAAACAGTGCGGGTGATTTGCGCTCATGTGAAATCTCGTAATGACGAACTCCGTGGTTGGTGAGTAAGACATTGAAATCGCCCCCCGCGCTACATACCGCCACGATGTGCCCCGCATCCGCTTGCGTGCAGGCTAGGTCGACCATGGCGCACACATTACCATTCGCAGAATGCGTGTGCTTGGCAATGTGTAGAATACGGATCGGGGCGGCTGCATGTCGGCTGGACATGGATCATTTGCCTCGAAGGAGCACTCTCAAACAAGCTCCAATGCGGGACTGCGTATAGTCGCGGACGCGCGGACAACCGTCGTGAGCTAACCCACGGCGATCGACATACGGTACCGGGAAAAGTACGGTAGTGTGTTCATGGCAAGGTTCTTGCCCACCAGCATCAGTGCACTCATGCCGATGGCCGACGCGCTTGGCGCGAAACCGCAGCGGGTTAACGACTTGCAAGTAGCAGAGCCGCACGCCGGCTCATCTTCTGTGCGCCGCACATTCAGCAACTGCGGCATTTCGTCGGAGTTGGTCATGCGAAGCAGTTGCAAGTGGTGTTGAGCCAAGTTCCGGACCGTGAGACGTGCGCTAAAGCTCACCTGTTCCGTCCGCGAGCATGCCGGAACAGACATGATACCGAGACGGCCTGTCATGGTAGACGTGCCCTTTGTTGTTTGACTCGAAAGGCCGCTGAGCGCGCGACGTATCCCTCGTAGCGACATGTGGCCGCCATTGTTGACGCGTGAGTCGCACCCAACAGCCGACGCAAAATCTGCGGCCACACTGACGCTCATCATTACAACTATATCTCTTTGTCCTACATAGCCTTGGCACTCGATCGGCCGTAACTGCTGAGACGCTCGCACTTTAAACGCTGAGCATGCATCACCCCCGTGGGTGAGACACGCAGAAATTCGTCGCACACCGCGGCTACGACTTGGTGTCCCGATAGCGAGGTTGAGAGGCGTTCCATCACTTTGTCCCGGCAGGTGGCCCGTTTGACGCGGTTGGAAGCAGTATTCCTGGACAATGGCCGCGATGACCCCTGACCGTACCGTGAGCATTCCGCCGGCTCGATGTCTGCCCGCGTTGTGCCGCGCTTTGGTACCGCGTAGCGGGTTCGTCCTAACGGCACTGTGCCGTAGGCGGCATAGTGCGGTTTGAATCAGCGAATTGGCAATTGCTCAGTGACGAGCTCCGGCAGGCCATCCTGCTCAGAGGATCGACGAACTGCTGCGGCGCAATTGACTGCATGCCCTTCCGGCACCAGGGACCTTTCGATACATAGGGAAAGCTGTCGGCCGAGGCTTTCCGCATGGGTTCTTATGATGTCCAAGTGATCGCCTGGCACGATATGAACAATTAGCTTGTCTGCAAGCGCAGCCCAAAAATCTGCGTATGTTTGCCAAGGTGTTCCTGGCTTATCGCACTTCAACAGGGTGATTGTCCCATGGTAATACCGAGGGCGATAGCGATGCCAAGCTATGGACGCGGCTTCGAAGACTACCGATAACCCTCCGGAAAGAACAGGCTCTCGAGCCTCCCAGAGCCGGTTTAAGACATATGGAACAGCTTCGCGGAGCGGCAATTGCGCTAGAGCCGCAGCACGTGCATATGTACGGTCATACATACGCCCTCTCCAGTAAGCGAACAAGCGGCTCAGCGGCAAGAAACGTTGATGTGGTCGGGCATCTAGAAGGGCCAATAGCGCGACATCTTCGCCAGCTTCCAGCAGGCGTCGTGCTATCTCGACAGCGACGAGACCGCCAAAGCAAAACCCGGCAAGTAAGTACGGACCATTAGGTTGGTATTCTTGTATATGGCGAACATAATACTCAGCCATTTCTTCGACAGTATCATGAGGCTTGCTGACGCCGTCTAACGCTATTGACTGCAAGCCGTATATTTGTCGGTTGCCCGCTATGTAGCTTGCCGGTAATGCGAGTTCCATTGGACTGCCGCCGGCGCCGGCCACGATAAAAAGAGCCGGAAGAGTCTCCCCGGACCTAAGGCTTACTACTGGCGAAAATTTCAGCTGTTGCTTGGAATTCAGCGTCGACGCAAGGCCTGCAATCGTCGGCGCATCGTAGATAGTCAGGAGCGGCAGCGTTCGGCCAAACGATCGGTTTACTTGGACCAGCACCCGTAGGGCCAGCAGGGAATGGCCGCCGAGGTCGAAGAAGTTGTCGTGGCGGCCGACCTGCTCGCGGCCAAGAACCTCCGCCCAGATCTCCGCGATGGTCGTCTCGACCGGACCGACCGGTGCCTCATAGGTCTGGGTCGCATAGGCCGCCTCGTCCGGCGCCGGTAGCGCCTTCCGGTCAAGCTTGCCGTTGGCCGTCAGCGGCAGCGCCTCCAGCCGCACGTAGGCCGTCGGCACCATGTACTCTGGCAAAGCCGCTGCCACATGCGAGCGCAGCGCCTCCGCCCCGGGTTCATCGCCGGCCGCCGTGTAGTAAGCCACCAGCCGCTTGTCGCCGCGCGCATCCTCCCGCGCTAGCACTGCCACCTCGCGCAACCCTGGACATGAGTACAGCCGCGTCTCGATCTCGCCAAGCTCGATCCGATAGCCGCGGATCTTCACCTGGAAGTCGTTGCGGCCCAAAAACTCGATGTTCCCGTCCGACAGATACCGGCCAAGATCACCCGTCTTGTAGAGCCGGTCCCCGGCAACAAACGGGCTGGCGATGAAGCGCTCCGCCGTCAGCTCCGGGCGGTTCAGGTAGCCGCGCGCAACCCCCGCCCCACCGATATAGATCTCACCCGCCACTCCAACCGGAACCGGCTGCAGACCTTCGTCCAGAAGATAAATCCGCGTGTTTGAGATCGGTCGTCCGATTGGCACCGAGCCTTCGTCGGGGTCGGTCGGCCGTACTTCATAGACTACGCAACCGACCACCGTTTCGGTCGGCCCGTACTCATTGATGAGTCGGGTTTGTGGTGCGCGTTGACGCCACGGGGCGACGGTCGCTTTACTCAAACTGTCGCCACCAATGACCAGACAATGGGTTAGTTCCTTAAGATTTGCGACGGAAGCGGAGTGGTTGAGGACATCGAGATGGGCAGGGGTGAGCTTGAGCAGGCTGAATTTGCCTGCATCGGTGTCGCCCCTTGCTATAACATCGAACTGTTGTTCTTCCGGCAGGAGCAGGATTTGCTTGCCCGCCAGAATAGGCAGATAGAGGCTCGTAGCGGTGGCATCAAATGCAAATGGCGTGAGAACCGGTGCTCCCGATCCGAGATCCAGCCGATAGTAGCGAACCGCCCATGCGACATAGTTGTGAAGTCCTTCGTGTGTGATGGCAACGCCCTTTGGGGTTCCGGTCGAGCCCGAGGTGTAAATCACATAGGCGAGGTGGCTGGAGGTGAGGCCCACTTCGACCAGGCCGGGGTTAGCGCTGGCCTGTCCGATCCGCGGCGGGAGATCCGCCTCCAGGTCCAGGATCGGAGGACGCGTCTTGGAACCCGTCATCGCTGCCTCTAGCGCCGAGCGCGCCGGTGCATGGCTCAGGATCACCGCCGGCGCGCTGTCCTCGATCATGAAAGCCAGCCGCTCCCCCGGATAGGACGGATCCAGCGGTACATAAGCACCGCCGGCCTTCAAGATGGCGAGCAGACCCACCACCATCTCCAGCGACCGCTCGACGCAGATCGCCACCAGCACATCGGGCCCTACTCCCAGCTCTCTCAGATCATGCGCCAGCCGGTTCGATCGTGCGTTCAGCTCCCCATAGCTCAGCGACCGGTCCT
>Ga0123355_10005557_pt1 | contig 18496 bp, 7 predicted proteins | sample TergutEmb28metaG_3_FD_89872 | JGI IMG/M metagenome (GOLD analysis project Ga0123355, IMG submission 89872) | Embiratermes neotenicus P1 segment gut microbial communities from Petit-Saut dam, French Guiana - Emb289 P1 | ecosystem: Host-associated > Arthropoda: Insects > Digestive system > Gut ... | reverse complement strand
AGTGGCAAGCCCCCCCCCCGCTGTTTGTACGCCCAGGGGGGGCTGCTGCCTGTTGCGGGTCCCCCCCCGCCCCCCCAGCCCTAAGGCCAAAAATAGCTGTAGCGGCCCCCCCCCCCCCCCTCCCAATCCCACTTCATAAAGATCCATCTTAACATTATACTCTCATCTACGCCTGATACGCACATTTCCTACCGTGTTAAAAGCTATGATACTAAATAGTCAATTTCAGTTGCTTTCATGAAGAACTGAAATTTTACATTCGTCTCTGGATGGTTTTAAAAAAAACCAATTACAAGTACTCAATCAGGATAAACGTATAGGATTAATCAAATGAAAAGGAAGGCTCAATAATCCCCTCGTCTCATCACATCCCCTGTAATGTGTCACGTTATTGAAATCTTGACGCACCACGGATTACAGGAACACTTGTGCCAAAGTTGCACTATCTGCATGTATGTATGCCGGGCGGTCTGCGCCACCCCAGCACAAGCGTTGCAGCATTAGAATATTGTCGGCGGATGTAGGCGGGCTGTAAGTGTTAAAGCTGGTATGTATATTTACACGAGGAGACTGCCCACTGTTTTAAGAGCTTTGGCTGAGGTAGGAGATTCACACACAAGTTCTGCTCATCCCAGACACGTCACAAGCGAATGTTACACGAGGGTATCGTCCGCTGTTTGTTACTCGCTTAAAACGAGACTGCAATTAAAGCTGACAAACGCTGTCACAAATGGCACACACTAAGCGCAGATGCAACACAATGGCGAAATAGACCATGGTTACCAGTTCATTATTTAGCGATTCCATATGAACTACATACAAGGAACGACTGTCTCAACAGTGGACGGTAATGCTAACCTGCTGATAGCAAGGACGATAACTGTTGAGTGTAATTATCAAGACATATCACTGTTACCAACTACATGGGCCTACAACATTTTATCCAGCATTATTCTGTAACAGTCAAACTATATGTAGACGAACTTCCTGGGGATCATCAGTGACGACTTAGACACACCAGATACTCCGTCATAAGCAACCCGCGGCCAGCCGGACTTGGTCTGCGCCCGGAAGCGTTTTCGAAATAACTTACGCTCCCCCAAAAGAAGGAATAATTTTTGGGCGATTTCTGAGCTTCGCACGCATAGTTACATTCAGTAAACTATATTTAAATTGTAACGCCATTCGTGCATATTTCATGAGAAGATCCTATGTAAGAAACTTCCAAATATTTGACAGTGGGAACAGTGAGAAACACATGGAGTTGTAAGCTCTCCTTGACGTACAATTGCTGGTAAAGCGTATTTCAGTCATAATTTTATAATACGGAAATTGTGTATTTCTTTAAAATATATTAGTGGCAAAGAAACGGTGGCAACCTCCTTACTGACGCATTTCCATTACTCAAAAATAATATTAACCCCTAAATATGAAGTTACGAAAGTTAGTCAATAAATAATGGCAATATGCTAAAACGCAATATGAAGGAAGTTACACAGAAGTACAAAGTGTGCCATTCTAGGAGCGTTCGCAAAATTTCGAAAAGGGACAATTACCTTCGTCATGTCTGTCTGTCCGTCTGTCCATCCGTTTGGAACAACTTGGTTCCCACTTGACGGATTTTCGTGAAATTAGATGTTTGACTGCTTTTCGAAAGTCTATCAAAAAATCAAAGTTTCCCTGAAATCTGACAAGAATAACGGGCACTTTAGGTAAAGCTCAACATACATTCTTGATCTATCGCGCTCAGTTCTTAGAATGAGAATTTTTCAGACAAAAGTTGTACAGAAAATAAAAGCACCCACTTTATGTTCAATTAAGTATTTTAGAAATTAATGCCGTTTATGAGACAATGTGGAAAAATATTGTACAGCCGGGCAGATCATAGATGACAACACGGCGCATGCGCATTGCATGCTGGATACCTAAGCCTACAAACAAACACTCAGAATATGTAAGGCTTATTGCTTTTCCACTGCTACAATGGTTGCCCGAACGCGCCTCAGTGTTACGTTATACTCACATTGCTTGTCTCTACATAGACTGCCCCTTGTGCATTGCACTTAGTCCAGCTTTCAAGCAACTTTGATATTTCCGTTGAAAAAAAAAAAATTGCTCTACGTGCGCAACAACGAATGCACTGCATTTTGCACGTAACTGGAAGAATATGGCCTTTACTACTATGGATTCGTTTGCGGCCCTTGTGCAATACAGGCTGCTCCTCCCTGAATGAACTACTGCTCAGATATTCTGCACTCGTCACTTACGTTAATTAATAAATGCATTCATTTAGTCTGTTCTACGACATGTCCATAGCCCCTTCCAAAACGAACTCCCCAAAGAGTGCGATCTAATTCTTTCTCTTTCAATTTCCAGTATCCTCTTGCTTCCTTTAGGTCATCCAGAAGCTGCTTACCTCTTCTTCCTCTTCTTCCCGTCACTTATATCCTACCTTACGCTATATCTTTCCTTCAAAAATGTGTTTTAGAAGGCAGTTCCTACCAATCCAGTTAACCTTCCTTCCTTTTATTGTAGGTATGATGTTCCTTTCCTCCTTCACAATGTGTAATACTTCATTTTTTACACTATCAGTTCGACTGATCTTCTCCATCCTTCTCTAGTACATTTCAAAACTTTCCAAGTATTTCTGATCTACTCTCCGCAGCGTCAAAGTTTCAGGAACATATAAAACTATGGTCCAAATGCAGCATTTTCACGAGCGTGTTCCTCAATTTTAACTCCAATTTGCTGGTGAAAAGAGTCTTCTTCTTGCTGAATATTGCTTTCGCCACGGCAATCCTGAATTTAATTTCACGTGTACATCGCGCGTCATTTGTTATCATGCTATTCGTCAAATACAAAAAAACTGTGCCACGATGGGGAGGTACATCAGCTATTTATAGACTTCAAGGAAACCTATGAATCAGTTGCAAGGCATGATTTGTATAATATTTTCATCGATACTGGCATACCCACAAAACTAGGTCGGTTAATTAAAACGAGTTTAAATGAAACCTGCTGTAAAACCCAGACAGGCAAGCATTTGTCTGATTCAGTTTCTATTCATAAGGATCTAAAACAAGACGATGCTTTATCGCCAATGCTTTCCGACTTTGCTGGAGAATAAGGTATAATGAAAGCCCAATAAAACAAGGAGGGAATGAAACTCAAGGAACATATAAGCTTCTGGTATATGCTGAAGATTTTTATCTACTAGGCGAACACACGCGTACTATAAGGAAACCCCCATGTCAGTGGTCGCCAAGAAGGAGGTTTGTCTAAAAGCAAATGTTGAGAAAATTAATTATATGGCCAAGTATCGCGAGCAGAATGCAGAACAAAATCACAGCAAAGAGATACGTAATAGCCAGATCCTTTGAACATGTGGCAAAGTTCAGATACCTGGGACCGACGTTAACAAATCAATACAGCATGCATGAACAAATTACGAGCATATTAACCTTTTGGCGCCGGAATTATTTTTTTAGTTTTAGCACACTCTGTATATAAAATGTGAATAAAACAGGAACCAAATATGTTAGATTTATGAGACAAACTGCATTTTGAAGAGGAAAAAACGGAGAGTATATACCGTGTTTAAAATATTCAGTACCTATATTTGTTGAATAAATATATAAAATGCAAAGATTAGAGGTTAGCGGTGCGGTACGACCACTATAGTGGTCGTTAGGCGTCAAAGGGTTAAATTCAGAAAATGCCTGACACGATCAGTTAATAGTCTTTGTTTCCCATTTGCTTTATCAAAACAGATTATAAAATTCAGACCTATAATTCTGCCTCTTGTTTCACATGGGTATGAAACTCGGTTTCTCGCATTAAGAAGGCCGAACACTGATCTCTTGCGTAACAACCGTTTAATGTATACGGAGATAGATTCACGGATATAATTAATTTGAAGTTTGCGCTATGTCATAGCCTCTCACACTTTTACTACTTTCCGTCACTCCCCAGAACAATCAACACCGCAGCTCTGATTCTGCCACAGCAAAATACATATTACAAAACACATGAGAGCAGCAGCATTAAGAATTACATGCTGGAAAGTTTATCACAAATACGGAAGCCGGTACAAAAATTGTGACGAGTTTCTCTTTGGCTAGTATTAAACACTATGCCGTTTTGTGCCTCAACAAAAAGACGCCTTTCAAGCAAAACAATTGCATTTGTAACAATGTTGCAACATGCGATACACGTCACCTCCACACAGAACCTAAGCCGCAGTTTCCATTCATCACATCACCCTACAATACAACCAGGAAAATCACTTCAGCCACAGGCACCCCAACCTTTAACGTATCGGATCACTCCAATCATGCAAGTACCAAGTTTATTCTATACCTTTTCATAGCGTATTTCATCCCCAGCAGAAAGGAACAACCTCAGCTGTCCTGCATAATGCGGCTACCATCACAAGTCCATTAAAGGTAAGTTCAATCTACAAGCTGCATGAACAGATTGCAGACCCCGTGGTGGGAAGGCGAGTGTTCGCAATTTAAACTCTAAAATCCTATTGTTACCGGAACGTTTTCCCATCACTTGCTCTGAAAAGCAGAGCTCAAGCTAAACAATAATGATCGCCTCTCCTGTCAGTCCCTACAGCCAGTTTCAAAATATTGCAACGATAAAGGTGTGACACAAGGTTTAGCCGAAAACTTTCAGAACATGAATACAGTAAAACGCGCGACGCGTGCATCACTTCTGCCGCAGTTGATAACATACTGTGGAACATGACCATTTCTGGCATTCCGTAGGATAATAAGATCCTCTTCTGTAGCCTGCAGAATAAGCACATTTTTTTGGGGCGGCACATAAATTCGGTAAACAGTAAGCATTGTTCCTTTCCTTATTTAAAAAGGCCTAACCAAATTCTCGCACAGTTGCAAACGTATGCCTCAATCCGGGCACAGTGGCGCAACTGGAGTGTGTGTGTGTGTGTGTGTTGGCCCAATACCTGCCCTGTTGCGACATTAGCCATTTCGATTCCTGAACACACGGTCAAGGTCTACGCTTCCTCCTCCCGTGACGTGGCAACGCTGATATCTGCATCACCTTCCAGGAGTTTGCTTCTGTCAGCTTGCCAGGGTGTGGAGCTATAGCGATTAGTACACTGTTTGTAAGGAAGTTACCGGCAGAAACTCAACAGCGGTGTGACCAGTTGGCAACGTGTGAACCATTACAGAGGAATGTTATAGTTTGGTAGGAGGCGACGAAAACTGCTTCTGCGTCGCGACAGAATAGCATGAAACCCACTGTGGTATCACGACGAAGAATCAAGTCATGCAAACCGCTTCTGTAGGCAAAACTAAACAGCTGCCGAATATGGATCAGTGACTGGTGATAATTACAACATTCCACTGAAAAACGTAATATTGTATGTATACTGTCTTGGAATAAATACACATCAACACGTGTATTTTGCCTCGTGTTTAACTTCCTTTTCAAGAATCCGTGTACTTACAAAATCAAATTCGGAAGAATTATACTGTCGTGAGATCTGAGTGGGAACCATCCCGAACAAGTGACGGTCGTGAGGAACTTCTAGGCAAACCGAGATATCTGGTCGCCTCCGCTTTCCTGACACGTGGTTACAATGATACCAGAATATTTCATTGTAATGTGTTCCCGAAAAGGAAGATGGTACATACCTGGTCACCTACTACGGTCTGCAGCACAGCTGGCATTCACAACACGCTTAAACCGTAAATGTCTGGCGGAAACACAAAATTCATGCAGGTAGCACGCAAGGAATAAGCTTAGATATGTATTACGTCCTCGTAAAACCATACAAAGGAGTGGCTTCTCTGTTCTTACACGTGTGTCGTGTGCCTGCAAGGAAACGCTAAAACTCGCCGTTTTTATTTGAGTTCAAAAGTATTGCTGGACATGATTAGGTATGGTCCGGAGACCGCTGTTTGGCACGCTTCTTTTTGCATCAGTGGTATCCGATCACTACCGAATGAATACAACAATGTACACTTCGTTGTAAACAGCTGAGCTCAGTTTCTTTATCGCTGGACGTTTTAATAGCAATATCGGCCGACAAACGTTGAATGTGATGGATGATTCGTGGGATGTGACGCTGAGCAGCCGAATAAAATGTTGCGATATTTCGGAGCAACCTGCTACCTCCGATCACCTATCCAACACCATTCAGTCAGCATTGTGAGAATTTTATATGTTTTGCTGACCATGCATCTCAGTATAATCTTAGTAATTAACCAACCTAATGCACAAAATCTTGTTTTATAATAAGTTTATTATATGCCTCTACATGTTTCGAGCACTATGTGCTCATCATCAGGAGGTCAAAATTGTGTTATACAGCATCTGGTATCATCACACCTGTAGGTGGCCGTCCGGTGCACAGGTTGAGAGAGGACTCTCTTAACCTGTAGGGGACCGCGGTAGCACAGTGGTTAAGGTGCTGTGCTACAAATCGGAAGGTCCATGGTTCGATTCCAGCTGGTGTCATTGGAATTTTTCATTGACATAAAATCCTTCCGATCGCACTATGGCCCTGGGGCCGACTCAGCCTCTAACAGAAATGAGTACTAGGAGCATTTCCTGGGGTAAAGGCGGGCGGTGCGTACGGCTGACAACCTTACCACCATCTTATGCCGTTGTCATGAAATCTGGGAACCTTAACTTCCTGGAACCCTCTGGGCCACTCCAGGCCTGTAATGGGACCAATTTGCCTTTGCCTCTCTTAACCTGTGCACCGGACGGCCACATACAGGTGTGATGATACCAGATGCTGTATAATACAATTCTGACCTCCTGATGATGAGCACATAGCGCTCGAAACATGTACAGGTTGAGAGAGTCCTCTCTCAACCTGTGCACGGTACGGCCACATAAAGGTGTGATGATACCAGATGCTGTATAATACAATTTTGACCTCCCGATGATGAGCACATAGTGCTCGAAACATGTAGATGCATACAATAAACTTATTATAAAACAAGATTTTGTGCATTAAGTTAGTTAATTACTAAGATCACTGTGAGAACGTCCCATCTTAAGACCGACAGTTACAGTTGTATTACACAAACAGAAGCTCGGTTATTCACAAGGTTCTGTAGCTTAAAAGTCATTAATTGAACTTCTCTTAATTATGTCGGAAAATACTCTCGGTTACAAACAGTCACTGTTGAACAGACAATCTGTATTTTGGTTAAATATACTACTCAGCACTTAACACCAGTACATTAACCATATGAAGACGGGAGGTCATCTAAATTAGGTGTTCGCAAATGAAATTCAGTTTCATCTCGCACATAACTCAGTCCCTGCCTATTACCAAGACCAACCGGTTTACGACGTGTAAGGAAACAGCCGCCCTTTAGTTGGTATATCATATGGAACATACGGATGCAGTGTGTGGCAATATGCTGATTCTCAGCACTACAGCAGATGCGGGATAGCAGACCTAGTTATCGCTGGGCTTTGCGCAGTTACTGTGTACACATCAAGGCAGACAGTGAAATACACCAGACACCTAATTGTATCCCTGTGAAGTGCAAGCTTTCTGTGAGACAAAATCAGCAGTTGTGTAAGGTATTCCTGCCGTGCATCCAATAAAAAAATCTTTCAGCCGGTTTGGACGTGAAGGCATCCACCTCTTGCTATACAGTGGCTGTCACATATTCTGTACAAGCGCGACAAAGATGTTCTCCAGCCGCTGAATATATGCGACCAACATAACCCATTTATTCACTCATTCCCTAATTGTTTAAATGACTGCTAGAAGACCAGAACTCTTTTCATATATATGAAGAAGAAAGAGTGACTATAGAAAACACTGACTATAGAAAACACTGAAATTATAAACATCAGCCACTTCATTTGGGGGGGGGGGGACGCAGCCCACTGTATCGTTTCACGCGCGCGCACACACACACACACATACACACACACACACACACACACACACACACACACGCCTATTGTGGTGCACGTTGCCAGCTTCCACGGGTTGCTGGAAATCGCGTATAAACTCTTTGCTATCATTGTCAGGTATGAGCACTTTCGACTCAAGTTCCTAGTTAAGGGACTGATACAGTCCTGTGGCAAGGTGGCAGTGGCCCAGTAACGGTACATACTCGGTGGCAAGGATGGTGCGCTGCCTTCTGTCCCAATTGGTAGTACTATCGAATCATTCGGGGTCCTGCCGGTATTCGGTTTACTTTATCGTACTAAATGAACGGCTCTTCATTCAAATTGAAGTATTTCTACAACAGTGACCATTTTGTGTCACATCTTACTAACGATGCCGACTAATCAGTACAGGGAAGGACGTGAATGCCTAGAATAACAAGAATATTTCGAAATGAGCCTTCCATTATCTGCATCGTATTTTCGTGTTTATGACGCTGTCTCGGACTATATACATCTATGGACGGAGGCGACGGTAGGAAGATTGGTCAGTTCAGTGGCGTAGATAAGGCTCCCCAGCAGACCCCGACGCGGGGCGGGCGTGCGTCAGGGTGGGGGTGGGGGGGGGTCCAAACGTACAGAATACTAAACTTTTTTGTGGGATCTTTCTGACCGGATTCCTAGAATCCGTTCTTAGGACAGGAGGCAATAATCTGGAATCGTGTTATGGAATTGGTAATAAGTTCGATAACAACTAAAGAAGGCGACCGGCCATCGACGCTACTGGGTGCATTATGAAATGGAATGGATGTGGAAGGATAGTTGTGGCTTATTTGCAGTGCTAGGCTACACTACGAAAATGCGACAGGAGGTACTGAAATAAAGCACAAAAATCCAGATTCAGGATACCCGGAGTCCCGGTCAAGACAACAACCGGGCACCTCTACGTTGAGACCCTTCCCGTGACATCAAACGTGTGCGGTCCTTCTTGTTCTATAAACAGTGCTGGAAAAAAAAGCGCACTATTTATCACGTAAGGCATTCTGGGAAGAATTCATGACATACATTTGGTTCGGATATTTCCGTCTTTCAGTATGGTTAGGCTAGCAAGAATGTTAAATACGGCCACACAAAGCTGAGTGATCAATGTGCGTATACTGCGTATACGTACATTACTGGGGGCAGAGATATGACTGAATCTGCCAGATACGACTTCAATCAATTGCGCCGTTTCTTCGGAATATGTGCATACCTATTATGACATGATGTCTCTAATATTTTCCAACGATACACAGCAGTTTAACACGCGTAGCTGCAATTTTTTATACGTAATGGCCGTCAAACCGAGGGCTAAATGTAAATTTCCCACCACATTTGTATACCGAATGGAGGAGAGCATGACATAAACAACATACGTGTCGAAAATCTTTCATCCCGCAGAATTGGGGGCAAACTGCTGAGTGGTGTGGTGCCGTCGCAAACGTACACGTTTGTAAGATATTGTCAATGCTAATGAATTAAGAGGCTATTACAATTCGAACCGACAAATGTACACAATTTCATTAAAATACGATTATAAAACACCAACTCGTGCATGTTTCGGGCCTTAATGGCCCATTATCAGGGATCACGCAATTGCATAAAACTGTTGCTTATACAACTGTGTGCGTTAAGCAATTGTTTTTTTTACAACTGTATGTGCTCCCTGATGATGAGCCAATACGGTCCGAAACATGTACGAGTTGGTGTTTTACAATATTACTGTAATTGTAATACAACTGTGTGCATTTGTTGGTATGAACTGTAATAACTGAATTGTAATGCCAGGAATGGACAATGGCATAGGTATAGAGGTATAAGAGTGGGGTGCCATCTGCTGGCATGATTCAGACTAATCGGGGGAAAAAATACGCTGTAAGGTAGAGAATTAAACGATCCTAGTTTGGCAGGCACCCTGTTTACTTCATGTGGCGTACACACGCGCGGGATCACAGGGTGCTGGCATAGCAATATAATGCGTATTGAACAGGGTGGTGGGTACGCAGCTGCTGAACGGTGCAAGACATTTGGGAGAGGGGGCCTACGTCTGCTTTAGTATAAGCAAATTGTACACCCAAACCTGTCACTAGCACATTTTAATCTCGACAAAGCCGGAGAAACGCGACTGAAGAAGGGGTGATACAGACGTAAGCAGCGTTTTCGATACAATGATTGCACTTTCTTTTATTGAAATACAGCGTCTGCTAAAGTGGACAAATGTTCGAGAATCTGAAATATGTTCATACGCGTCTCCAAACAGCGAGACGGTGAAATGCAGATGTTGTTATAAATTAAACTTGACAACCTGCTCAATATTAAAGGCACTGCTTCATCAGTGAACCTGTACAAGACCAGCAATGCACCTCATTCTCGTTATCCTTCTCCTAGACCTCCACCTGCTCCTCCGCACCTCCGCAAACGCCTCTGAAGGCCCATCCCCAGTGACGTTCAGTTATGTTTACTGGGTCTACAGAAGACCCAATTGAACTGTTGACACGGGACAGACAACATAAAACAATACATACCGTAAAACCTTAGCAAAAAATTACATAAAATAATGTAGCCATTTTTGAACCGGAGCTATCGATGGATCACCCAAGATATTTCAAATATCCTTGACAACAGATGCGCATTCAGGATTGCGGGGGCAGCAAACTGGAGACCTGTCATCTGGTTCAGTATATTGAGTTTTGTACGTGCAAAGAGCACTGAAAAAAATCAAATTTTAGACCTTTATGTTCTTATTTTTGCCCTACGCCTCTACATTCACTACACCGGTTTTTTTTAGTTTTTAGTTTCCACGGAACGTCAGGGCCTTGGGGGAAAAAAAACTGCTGAGCTGCTACCGAAGAACCACCACAGGGCTCCGCGAAGGGACCGATGTACCATTCATAGTACCGTGCATTCTGTTACAGATTGCCACTATTATACAAACTCTTCAAGCGTTATTTAAATGTTAATTATTCTACGCCGGTGTTTACGTCGTATGCTATAATTATGTGCAACTAGCACGGAGCTGCAAGTAAAATTCTTGTAGTCAAGCACGCCTCCTGAGGAATTAATTTCCAGCTTCTATTGTTTTTAAGTACGAAAGGTGGCAGCCTAAAAGTACGGAGAGAGCTCCTGAAACCGTTCGAATCGAATCGGTGATGTTGTTGTAAATACAGCGTCAAGTGCATATCCTCTTCGAGAACTACCTGAAAGCTTTCAAATTACTGCCGAAGAGAAAATGGTTATCATTTTTTACGGTTGGAGCAATATATGTTTTGTATAACCATCACCGAGTTCTGCAGCCTGCCATGTAAAGTTGCTGAATTAAATCCTTTTCCTAATACATTATATAACGACAGAAATCGCTGTAAGTAAATGGTACTACAGGTCCAGGAGACGACAGCGACAACTAAGTCTGAGGCAACTACATATTAAATGAAGCCCAGGGCTGCAGGACAGAGCAAGCGAACTCTTCCATTTGCTTGAAAGAATTGTTGAACACAAACTTAATTCTACTATGTGTATAACGAAGACGAAACAGCCTTAAGAACATTTTAGAAGAAACCCGGCAAAGTAGTATGGGGAAATGGAACGTCGCAGATTTTGTCAATCTGCAGTGCGAAGAAAGGAACAAAAGCAAGAGCTGTGCGATTTGTGGGCGCTGCTGGCTGCTACGCACCTCCTATATTGATATACAAAACGGCAAGAATATGTGAATACTTAAGACGTGGGGCACCACCAGGATTTTATTTTTGCATTCAACCTAGACAGCAGTTATGTTAGAAAAGAATACAATTTTACAAAATAAACATTTCTGCACGTACAGTACACAGTAACTGTTGAAACTACAATTGTATCATCATAGTCTGCTTGGCAAATGTTTGGATTTTATTATCTTGTTTTTGAACACATTTTGAATATAGGTTTTCAGGCTTTCACGGCGATTGCTGATGAGACTCTCCTGGTTTCTTTCCGACGTTTCGGACGAACAAACTGATTCCACCTTCAGGGTCACCGATTTAGGTTCAGGCTGATACTGAAGTGACTGCGAGGGGGGCATTGATCGATTACATAGGAAGGTTACAAATATTGTGGTAAGTCCCAGCTTCAGAAAGGGAAGACGATATTTTTATTGTCTCCGTATACCTAGCCTTCTTCCCCGTCCGTACCTCTGTTTGATCATAATTCCTGCAACCTGCTTTTACAATCGAACCATTTCCTCCTCCCAACCTCATAATCCACCTGAAACTAAATCAGTCACCCTGAGGATGGAGACAATACATTTCTCCGAAAATGTGTAAAACACTTATAATCCTACACAGTGCAATAATCCAGAAGGATGTCATCTGTACGTCTGAGGTAGCCTAAGTGATTCCACAGGCACACACAGCCTACTCGCGCTTGTACAGTACTTCTTGGGTTCTATAAATAGCTAGCACATTTGTGCCTACTTTTGCGCTTAAAATTCAAATATTCTCGGATGTTACGCTGTGTCGTTGGGCAAATAGTTCTCGACATGTCTAAAGCACGAAGATCCTTCTAAACGCTAGAATCAACCTACTAAACGACACAGCGTAACGTCAAAAAATACTGGAATCTTACACCATGCCGCAAGAAGCTCAAATATCGCATGCTTTTCCACTGCATCCTCACATTTTGCCCAGAATCTGGCCCGTTTAGAATCATTATATTATCATTACCAGATTCAGACTAATTATTTGGCCCACGTAAGGATACAGCAAAACTAAAAGTAGTGTGATGAAATTATAGAGAACGGCCAAGTATAATTTTATTGGCCTGCTGATTAAAAATGTCTGAAAATGCAGAAACGTAACTGGTAGTTTGGACACTGTCCATCGCTTAAGGCTACAAAAGCCACTACGTTTCGCAGAATGGATCTGTGTCTGTCTCAGCTGGAAACGAAATAGGAGAATCTACACTCGTGGACCCTTTTGAAATGGCCGTCTCTTCCACTGCCTCTCCCCTTTAACCTAAGACGGACACGTACACGTTCTTGTAAAAGCTGGCTTTTTTTTAGCCTGAGACGACTGACAGTGGCCAGAACGTCGCATCTATTACAATAAACCAGCGTCAGAATCCTGGGAAGTTGCACGATATAACATATTCGTGCTGCAAAAAAAAAAATAAATAAATAAATAAAAAACACTACCTGGCGACATAAAAATGAGGGTAACAAACACGGGGTGTTTAATGCCGAATAAAGATGTGTTAACGGCTTTGAACAAACGTCGACAGCCACAGTGGTATTACTTCGTTCAGACCCTGTCCTGATCTTGCAATCTTTACCGACAAACATTCGTACTATAAGAGTCAAACTTACAGAAGCCGAAACTACGACTACCAAATCGCCACATCATCAGAGTCATTTTTCAGTAAAAAAAAAAAAAATCTTAGTACTTGAAAAACAGAGCCTAACATAAATTAGATCTGAATGGATTTCCTTTTTGATCTTATCGCAGGCAACCGCCTTACAAGACAAGAAATCAGCCCACTGAACTTCGAAAATATGTGGCCAGCGTCGACGCAAAGTTTCCTTGAAAGAAATGCAGGCCTATACGGTATGTCTGGGATAAACGGACCGATGTAGTATGAATAAAGATTACAGTCTCCTGGGGTATGACGTCATGCCGACTGGTAATTTTTTATCGACGTTTCGGTGGACCTTGATGCCTCCATCTTTACAGTAGCTGAAAAATAATTACTTTGTAAGAAAAATGATTGCACTAAATAGTGAAGAAACGGTTGAAGAATAAGAGACCAACTTGATGTCACAATTTATTAAGTTTTATTTCACTTCTTCTATGCTCGACATGTTTCGGACACACTCCAACACACATCGAAACAAGAACACACAACCAATGTGGTGATACAGTAGAAAAGTCGCAGGCTCCTGATAATGGATGTATTAATGTCCGAAACATGTCTAGCAGAGAAGAAGTGAAATAAAAGTTAATAAATTGTGACATCAAGTTGGTCTCTTATTCTTCAAATATCACGATGATGCACGGTCCAATATACATTAGATTTAGTGAAGAAACGGGTTAGGCGGTAGTCGCAGCTAACTCCTGCCTTATATAATGCAACAAATTCTCATGGCATCTTATTCTCTTCGACTACCATGAAGGGGAAGGTAGAAGTTCCTACGAAACGTCGGTAATAAATTACCAGGCAACATGGCACCATATCCCAGATAACAGCCTTCGTCAACAACACTGTGAAACCTCGACTCAGACGAAGTGCGCATAGTCTGCAAATGGCAGGGTTTGGACTCTAGACCCAGCCTTCCACACTCAACGCAATCTGCCGATTTCTTAATTAACAGCAAAATATGGTTGCATTTCTTAACCTTGTACTTTAACATACCGTGTGGCTTTGATATCGATTACCCCATACAGACTCACCAACTCAAGCAGTTTTTCGCAAGAATCGTGTATTTTCAACAAGCACGTTTCGGTTCTATAGATCCATAATCAGTTCCGTCATACAATTCTAACATCGAATCCCATGCGAGTATTAAGAGCACTGATATTAAAAGCAGTAACATAGAAAGCATAATTGGATAATAACTATGTAATTACGCCTACCTGGATCCATGTTTGTCTTTCTCGTCTCGTACCTATACTTATTTTATATTATAGTTCACTGCTTTATATTGTTTCCATAAAACTGGTTTAAAATTACTTGTTTTCAAAACATTAATATTTAAATAATATACAAACGTTAACTAAGTTTAAAGCCACAAATATAAATACTTAAGAGGAACAGTTAAGAAGTGAAGACACAGCACGAGAAGAAAGGCAACAAACTTGGATCCAGGTAGGCACAATTACAGAATTACTAATTATATTTTTAATTCTACTAATTTTAACACTAACACGACTGCTTACTTCCCAGTCCTTCAAACGTTAATGACCAAGTCCCTTTACTTGTCTACCATGGTTCTCCAATGCAGTCGAAAAAGAGCTGACAAACCAAAATTTAATTAATCAATTCTTAACAATTCGCTAAGAACTTGCTACCTGCTACCTTCTAACATCTGCCTTTGTTTCTAGGCTTCTTCATATGGCATAGTTACCCTGTTACATTGTAGAAAATTCAAACGTAGTGTGTACTGTTATACAAACTGTAGTTTCCCAAATTTTATCCCATCGGCAGCACAATGATCCTGTACATATTTTAATACTTCACAGCCCATCGGAATAATGAAGATTTATGACACGTACACAATCCTAAACCATACAAGACGCTCTTATTCTTCATATGTTGTTACGTATTCATGTGCTACACATTTTGTCAGCAGGCAATACATTGCACTTAACAGAAAAACTATGCAGATTGGCGACAGTTTCTCACATGATGAGTGAAGAAAATATGATATTAAAATTGATAATCGTGTTCTGAAGGAGAGGCATTACGTAACAAATATAAAGTTGTGAATTATAGTAATGAAACCGTAAACCATTAAAAATGAAACGAGCAATTAAAACAGATAATTCAATTCAGTATTTTAATAATATGTCACATCACCATAAAATGGAACTGGGTTCTAACAATCCAAGAATGCTTGACCCCTGTACATGGGACGGACAGGTTATCTCGAAACGTCGGTAACCATTCATCAGCCTGCTCCGCGTCACAATGCAGAAGAGCAAATGCCTCAACTACACCGTGACGGAAGACTGAAAACTTTTTTCGAAGTCTTTACAGAAATAAAAAAGAAGGAAGAGTCGTGGTAATTTCTGATACGGCTCTCGGTAACTTTGCACCCCTCTGACAGACTGAGTGTCATTAATAAGGTTTCACGACAGCTTTCACTAACTAAAATCGGAAACAGATACCTCCGGAATGATCTGCCGCCGAGCTGGCCTACTTGGAGACTACACAATTCATCCCCGCCAGTAAGAATATTAATTATACCTTACAAGAATTTCTAGTTTTATTGACACCAGGCAGCATTACGGAGTTAAAAGGCGAGAGTGAGGCGAAATACTTATAGTGTCGCTAGATATTCCGAACTTAAATTTATATTACCTGTGTAATTTGAAGATAGTCTTCACGTCAACTTTTGTTTATGAAGTAACGTTATTTAACATTACATATAAAGTTTCTGGTGACAGTTACGCCGACTTACCCAATCCAAACTCTCGACAGTCCCTCACCTGCAGGCCTACCATTCACTGAAAAAAGTAAACTTGTCCCTGTTCGTACCACGGTGGCATACAGAGGGAGTGCACGTATTGCTCGACTTCGTGCCCCGGCCGTTTTAGCCCTGGGAAAGAATCACGGTATCCATTGCCCACTGAAGAGAGGCCGAGAGGGTCCCAGAGCAGGTCTGGACGTTTATGGGGTAGCAAAATTGCTTACCCTGCCGCAGTTCGAAACCCGAATGGACCAGCCCGTAGTCTAAGCGCTACACCGAATACGCTGTCACGGGTCATCCCATTAAAAGTATATTCGTGAATTTTATACCTTGTGGCAGAAAGACTGAACATCCACTGCCCTTACTGTTATGCCACGACATTCAATTCAATTCAATTCAGCACTTCCTATGTGAACTGAATTTGTTGCTCAGATTCCATTAACTCCTATGACTGCTAGCACACGCCTCCATGCACAAGGCCTTCCGTCCCTTGGCCCATCATCTCTATTTCGTTTCACATTTTACAACTTCCACAAGAGCCAGCATCGCCATAGCAACAACAGACATGAACGTTCCGATGCGGATTGTGAGCGAGACAGTAAACCGGGCCTAAGTCACAAGTAACGATATACAAGTTAGACTTTGAACGCAGAAATGTGAATTGTAGCTTCTAATGTAATATGAAAGTCTAGTAAAAATAACCAACTTGGTGCACAACGTTTTCTTAGTATATTTATATTTATCAATCTCTACATGTTTCGGGCAACAATGCGCCCATCGTCAGGAGAAACAACTGTGTTTATGCGACACTTGGTACTTGTTATTCTGTATGGATGACTGGCTCGTATGCATCCTGCATACGAGACAGTCATCCACATAGAACAAGTACCAAGTGTCGCATAAACACAGTTGTTTCTCCTGATGATGGGCGCATTGTCGCCCAAAACATGTAGAGATTGATAAATATAAATATACTAAGAAAAAGTTGTGCACCAAGTTGGTTATATTTACAAGATTATACAGAGATGCGCGGTCAAAAAACATTAAATAGTATGAAAGATTCGAAAGCTTTTTAAGAACTACATAAATAAAGCACTAATGCCCTTATGGCAGACAAAAACTGCAAAACAGAAATTAGCGTGGAGCGTGGCCTCTTTCCGAACGGGGTTCAGCATTGATGTGCATACCGCTAAGTGAACCCGCTGAACTGCATTCCACGCTCTTATCCGTATGTTGGATCGTGTACAATTTATACTGTATTAGCTACTAGCAGTTGACAGTCACTTGACCCATTTCTTGGCTTAAATTTCTATTATTCATTGCGTGTTTGAGCTTAAATACAAGCAATCCTCAGCTGGACCATACATGATGCAGGTCTACTAATTACAGTGCAAGTCCTCGTTGTTTACATCATGTACAAACCATACTGTGTCAAAATAGTTGCAAGAAGCAAAAGACTGTAGCCAAGCAGGAAGAAATGAACTTCAAAGCAGGCAAAACAACCACGAAATATGGAAGGACCATTTAATAAGACAATGGCCAAACACTACAAAGATAAAATGAGACTGATTTGACAGGTAAATTCCACCATAATAACTCGTATGGGTAGCAAATTCTACGGCAGCATAAAACATCTGACTACGGCCAAACGTCACTGTAAAGTACTCGGCATTCCTGCTTCGTTATTTAATTGTTCTGGATTCAAATATCGGCTTGAAGACTGTCTTTTCTGCCTGACATTTTACTTGCATCGACTTCCTCCAGGTAAATGCCAAGATACTATCTTGCATTAGACTACTAACGCTTCTTTCCACATCCTGCTATTTAATTATTCATTAACAATCCGATTATTCGATCCTGTGTAACCTGAGTAAATGAGAATGTCGATGGATAAATCAAGAACGAATGCATAAACAAACAACTAAACAAGTAATGATCTAGACATTATGTGAAAGAATTTGGAACCTGAATGTGTATTTAACATATTTTTTCTTAAAGGAAAAACAACTGGACGCATAAACTGATCGAACAACTGTGTGCATCCACTGCGGTAGATCTTGGTTTTCAGGTTTCCTCCCTGAATGGCAGCCATGCTTATGTCACAGAACCAAAGCTTATCGTAGTTCTGATATCTAGTATCTACTAATAGTCATATTCATTCAAAATATATAAATGCATTTAATATTTTAGAGAAGAATGGCGATTTCTTATTTACACTCCTGAAATACTGGATTAGACGTTTCTGAACAAACACCGCAACCCAACAAACTGTACTTCTATGCATGAAGGCAAACTATGGCGAATCCTGAATAGGAGATCAGATCAATCGGAAAGGGTGCAGATGCCGTCTTTTACCCCCCCCCCCCCCCCCGCCCCCCCCACAAAATTATTAAACCATCCCCCATTGTT
>Ga0123355_10005556_pt1 | contig 18497 bp, 11 predicted proteins | sample TergutEmb28metaG_3_FD_89872 | JGI IMG/M metagenome (GOLD analysis project Ga0123355, IMG submission 89872) | Embiratermes neotenicus P1 segment gut microbial communities from Petit-Saut dam, French Guiana - Emb289 P1 | ecosystem: Host-associated > Arthropoda: Insects > Digestive system > Gut ... | reverse complement strand
TTTCAAATTTTTTTTTGTACCCTTAAAATGAGCCAGCAGGGTGGATTTTAAAGTTTAAATCCTCACTGGATGGAAAGTGTTAAATATATGTATATCATTAGGATTTATGCTTAGTGAAGTTAGTGACAGGGGATCACCTGATATGCCACACATCTTACATTCAAGCAAATACAGTACTTTAGTCTGTCAGTAACATGATAAACTTTAAGTTACACCTCTCTCCTGCCTCTGTATATCATCCAAAGACAAACCGTTAAATGCTACATCCAGCATAAAAATATCCTACACTATATACTAGCTAAGCTTGGCTATAATAACAATAATAAAAATTGCACTGACAAATATTCCCAATACAATGTACAATACAACTTCCACTCACTGTAGCATATCAATCGCAATACATAATGACCTTGCATATATGATGTCCTCTCCATACAAACTTCAATTTATCAGGTAAATACCTACACAAAATATGTTTACCTTAGTACACAATATCATGAACAACCCCCCACCCCCACCCACCCCCCAATATTCTTCAGATGACAAATTAAGGGAAAAACTCTCATCTTACGTTTGGTGAATATGGTGGTGGTGGTAGTAGTAGTATTTAATACTCAGGCATTTGGGGGTATTCCATGCACCTTCTATCATCCCCTTATTATAATATACATGTATTATGGGAAATTTTATTTGAGGTTTACTGTTAAGTTGTGGTTTTGTGGGCAACCTTCACAATATTTGAGGTGCAGAACTATGTCAACCATTTGGTAGACTGCTTCTTAGTGTGGCTCTTGCCCTTTGACCTGTCTGGCAATGGTGACCCTACCAGCAGTTACACTACCACCAGCATAATTCTCAGGGTCATAGGAGATTATAAGCTCCCCCTCATCAAGGTCACACAAATACTGAGGGATGGATATTTGGGCAAATATAGATTTTAGGAAAAACTCCAAAAATATTTCAGCACAAGGAATGTAACACAGCATTAACCTTTGATGTATGAGAGATTTAAATCCCAAAGCAGCTGCTGACGGCCAGGGTACTTTTGGTAATTACTTCAAATAAAAAGTCCACACTTAAGAATGAATCCATCCACCGGTCCCACAAATTTAAAAAAAATGCACCTATTTTTAAGAAGCTTAGTTAAAAGCAAGTTAAAAGTAATTTTTAATCAGTTTATTTTTCACTCTTATTTTCATTTTCTAGATTAATTACTTCTAAACAGCTTCTGCTGTAAGTTGAGACTCTGTGCTATAAAATTTGGAGATGACTGTACATGTCCTCATATTTCCCCAGCAGTAGTTTAAGTTCCAAGCTTATAATGATGTTGAGGTTTCACTGCCATGCTGGCTTATCTGGGTGCTGTGGCAAACGAGTTCATATGCAAGCAGTGGGACAGGAAATGAAGAAATACAGACATTTATTTCTCTGGTTAGTGCAATATGGGACCAGAGGCAAATGTCCTTCATCCTGCTGTAAGGATTTCTTCATTACTTTTTTGAACTGTTGGTTCATACAAATGTCTATCTTCAACTGCACCCAGTCAGTTCCCTCTCACAGCAATAACATGCCACATGCCAAGCACTGCTGAGGCTGGAATCACATACCGAATCACAAGGTGTTGGGTTTGTTCTGCGCTGAATTACATCCAAGTGCATCTAGCAGTATGGCTACAAGCAGAAATGTCAAAGACTCAGACTTGCAGAACTGGTACTAGAATCAGACTGTGATGTGCATTTATCGGATGACGAAGGCATTTCTTCTCAGAGTAATGGTGACATAAGTGACACTAGTGACATAAACTACACAGAGTGGACTGACAGTACAAACTGTTGATCTATTGCACCTGTAGTACACAGATTTACAGGGGGGTCCCAGTGTGTTACGACAAAGAGAGCCACCCCACATCATTTAAGACCCTTCCTCCCTTAGCATTTTGACCGCAAGACAAGGAAGACAAGCTCCATTCACAAGCCAACTAAACAGACTTGGCACATGTCACAGCAGACAGTGGCTTATAAGAATGTAACAGAATTTGGTGCCGGGTGTGTTCTGCCGAAAACAAAGAAACAAGAAGAAAATACAAGTGTCAAGAATGCAAGAAAAGTTAAAACACAAACATCAGTCAATACTACCTCTGAAATTACTGAACTGATAATTTTTGGTTGCGTCTTCTTGATGAAATAATGGGGTGAATGGGATCTGGATTTTACAGAAGGGGCTTTATGAAGGAACAGAGACCTGTTCGATGGGCCTACATGTGTGGTATATGCCTCATTTAGTCCTCATTTAGCCAATACGAGAAAAATATAAGAAACACTGCCAGGAGATGTCTGTAAATAATTCGTGAATTCTGGTAAAATCGTAAGACTGTTACTAAGAAAAATTAAACTGTATTAGTGATAATTTTCACTACAATTAAACTTCACACAATCTTTTATGCCCAAACAAGCTTTTTAGACAAGCAGTGTGAAAAAGAGAAGTGTAATGATAAATGCATAGAATTTTAAACAGGACATGGTGCATGGTGTTGCACGACATGTGTTGCGAGGATTTAACTCCTGGGATAGTGTTTTCCCATTCAGATGTAAAGTGTTAATTCCCCAGCAGTGACAAGGCTGCACACTTTCTGCTAACATAACTTACATCTCGTGACTGACATACCTTCACCTTTGGGTCCTTTGCCAAGTGAAGATGCCAAAAGCTCCATCTTCTGACGCACATTGTTCAACAGTGGCTCCTCCAACTTCTGGCTGTTCTCATGATTTCGGAATCTCGTGTAGTAATGCAGGAAGCGATTTAATTCTTGCATCTGCTGGTTTCTTAACATTGCCTAGCACAAGATAATACAACATACTGCCATCTGAAACTCTGTCACGGTAATCCAGTCAGACATAAACAAAAAATTCTTAAGTGCAATAGGGCAGTTACTTCCCCACATACCACACTCTCCAAATATATTACAAGCAAGTGCGATTTCAGGTTCTAATGATGGTATCAGAATTATGGTCTTTTGGGATGTGGTACTGTACTGAGCAGTTGGACAGCTAGGTACTAACATTTCAAAGAAGCCTACTGGGAGAACAATTTCAGGCCTGAAATGTAGCCTCTGAACACAAAAGAAGAAAGTTGGAAATTAATGAATTTTCTCACCTCACTGATGAGAATTCCTTGCTTTTCATCTGCCTTGTGAACTGCCTCAAAACGGTTACATCTGAAGTAGCCTCCAGTTGCTGAACTGTGCTTCTTCCAGTTCTCCAGGCAAACCCAACAGAAGTCAAACTTACACTGTAAAGTGCAGAGGATGAATGCAACGAGTCTCAAGATATCATAAATCAAATTCAGTCTAAATGAAACCCTAAATTTAAATCCCTTTTAAGTCTGTCGAGGCAATATCATGTACTGGATGTAAACTGATCCTTATTTAATGTTGCCCTGAACAATGCTGACAAATTCTACCAATCAAAGACTCGATTAGAGCATTTCTAACATTCATGTTTCCGTGCATCACTAGCACAATTACAATTGATAACCATTCAGTCAGTTCCACCCAATAGAACAACACCAGCCAGCAGCAACATCAGTGGACATTACCAGAAGCTGTAGTCACAGTGATATGCTCCTGATGATGGGTGAAAACATCGCCCAGAACATGTAGAGCTGATTAAAGTAAATAAATCAAAATAGTTGCATCTTCTTGGTTATCAATTGTAATTTGATTAGAGTAGTTTTGACTTGAATTAATATTGTTTTAGTTTGCAGCTGATGGGATCTTCAACAGCCAGCCTTTTGGGTATATTACCAAATTCAAGCAGTCTTCTTGGATTGCTTAACCCTGCAGATGAAGTGCTTTGAAATTTTTGGAACTATTCGCCCAATAGCACAGCATCAAATCTCTGAAGACATGAACATGTGGTAATGTTGATCAGACTGATGCCCCATATTCTTCACATTATTCATGTTATAATCAACATGTGCTGATACAACACCAATGACCACATTCAATCATAACTTCTTAAGCAAAAACATCGGTCTCCAGTAAAATGCTGAATTATATTATGTGAATATTAAGTAATTTAGGACATTCGAACAGGAGCAACAGAAAGCAATCAATACCTTTGAACACTTCATGTGGTTACAGCCCTCATTTTTTTGTATGGGTGATTTGCAGTTGGGGCATGGCTTTGAGTTGGTGACAAGCCACAAGCAGTTAGCAGCATCTTCTGTTTCAACACAAGACGCTCGCAGTTCTTCTGGTTTAACCTCCGAAATCTTCTGTTGCCACTGGTGCCACTGACTGCAACCACATGGAGCATGGGCCTCACCTAGGCACTCCCTGAAATACAGAGTAACTAAATGGAAAACATTCTTCTCATCGAAAAATTGTGTTAAATATGAAAAACAGAACATACTGCTTTAGTAATGTCAGAATGCAATGTAGAAATTGCCTGTGGTACTTAGGCAATAATAATAATAATAATAATAATAATAATAATGCAGAGGAAATTGAAATTTTTGGTTAATCAGAAAAGATAATCTGACAAATGAAGTAATTTTAAGCATGTGTGGGCAGAAATAAACTGCGAATTTCTAAGAAAAGAATAATGAATGCTTACTAAGATGCATAATGAAATAAAATCAGATATTCTGGAAGGCATACTACCAAAAGAGTTTTCTACTCCAGCCTTTAAAGATAAATTTTTTTAACCCTTTCTACATTTTCCTTCTTTTACTTACAATTTCACGTCAAGCAAATCTAAATTTGCATATAAATTATATACAAAAAAGGAGACACAGTGTTTGAGGAAAATATGTGTATCTGCAACCAGCTGTTGCACTTGTTCATGAACCACTATAAGAGATAGCAAATATATGAACAGCTACGATACAGCATGCAGTACAAAATAATGTCTCACTGTAAACTCACAGTAAATGGTAGCAGGCTTCCAGCAACGGAACTGCACAGAGATATTTCAAAGGAATAATCTTTCTATACAAATTACCTCACACACTATTTTTAAATTATGTTCTGAAATTTATGTAAATAATTAAAAGTCACTCTTATAGTAAAAGCCTGACCTCGCTAGCAGACAGTCAACAGAACTATTATGACAAATACCTATTGCTGAGAATACAGTATTAAGACTCCTGATGATGGACAGTAAATCTGTCTGAAACATGTAGAGTTCTTTACCAAATAAAGTTGAGAAATAGTGCATCTCATTGGCTTTTATTATAAGAATATATCACGATGCACGGTCCTCTGAATGTCAAAAGTCACCCTAATTATAGAACTCATACAAAAGCCTAACTTTAGAGGGCTGAATATAATCTCAGACTGTGAATAGTAAAATTGTCACTCATCATATGACCTTGTTTTGTTGCATTCTAATGAACCAAGCCATAAATGGCCAATACTTTGCTGGAAATTAATTCATAGCCAATACTGGTCCAATGTGAGAAGCCTTCTGCCACAAACTGTAAATAATGAGCAGTGTTATGTCTCCTCTCTTTATAGTTTTTATATCTGTTCTGGTATTTCACATACACTAACAACAGATAGCAGCAACAATGTTGCAATTCACCTGGTTATTTCCATCAACAGCTACTCCTTTCTTTGGTATAACTACTTCTGAAATGCCTGGAAATGCAAACATGGAACAAGCAATTTCTGAAAGGCACATCACTAATTATCCAGAGAAGGCAGCATATAATTAGAAATTTAAGAAAATGTTTATACAAAATGAGATGCAAGTGCAATAAATAAATAATAAAAACTGCATAATGAGTGAAGGATGAAAATGGTAGTATTACTGTAATAAAAAGTGCCATACTTATCTAATACAGCTGCCATTTTGGAGTGACAATACCATCTGGTGGCACAACTGAGGAACTACGTCAGTAATGACAAGGCAATAAGTTACATTACTGAATACTACATAGTAAAAGAAGAGTCTAAACAAAAATAAATAACAATTTCATGATGTTTTTGGAATGCAGAGGATCCTTTCATGCTGGCAATGACAATAAATTACCTACTGTTTCTTAGACAAAAGAATGTTTCTACGAAAAATTAACTTCACAATTAATCAGAGGATTAAGCAACTTGACAGTACAAAGGTCATTAATTAAAAATACTGAATCACTAACTGGCATTATTAAACACATAATGTGTAACAAATAAGCATCCCTTTACAGCAAAGTGGTCACTGTATGTTCTGCGTTCCAACAGCTAGAACAGAAGCACACCATTCTATTTCGAACGTCACCAATACTGATTCACACATTTTAGAAAGAAAGAAATGTCACTAAACCTACCAGCAAAAGAAGTGTCCATTTCCGCAGTCAACCGCATGGGAAGTGAGTAAAGGAGGTTTGGCAGATGGAATATTATGCAGGACATTGCTAGGCTGTGTCTGCTCTGTCTCAGGCAGTCGAACGGCACGGCCACAACCTGGCATGGGGCACCACTTGATGCTGCGATTGCTCTCAACAAATGCCTTGGAAACAAGCACCAAGTCCCAACAATTATTACAGCATTAAAACTTTTCTTTTGAATATGAACTGGGGTTCTGGTCAGAATGTGTGAATGAAAGACACCACTTGGTACACCTTGGTGTGGATGGAAAATGGATCATAAGGAAACAGACTGCATGGAAGGTATTCATCTATATGAAGATGGGGACAACTGGTGGGCTTTTGTTAACACATTATAAACCCTTGGTCCCATAAAGTAGAGAGAAATTGTCTGCCTAGCTGAGGAACTATCAGCTTCTTAAGAATGACTGTGCTTCTCAGATTACTTTATCTTTCAAATATTACAATAACCAAACAGACTGAAACTTCAGAATTATGGGAGGCAGAGGTACAGCTACAACCCTTCGCAACCCAGCAGAAGGAGGTGGGTGGTCAGCACAACACTCCGGCCACATCACCCCTGGGAAAGATCTGCTACCCATTGCACTGGAGGATGGGTGGGCCTCAGGGCAAGGCTGGATAGTAATTGCAATTAATTAAGTATCAGTTATCTGTTACAGCAGTGTCACTGTAAGATCAATTATGGCAGTAAGAAGGGGTGCAAATAGTGACCAATTGCTTTATACAGTACATCATACACCAGGATGCCTCCCACAGAAGGAGGTGAGTTTTACCTTGATGTCAAACTGTAGGTATCTGCGGGCCATATCGGGGCTGACTAGCTTTTCAATAACCTCCACAGGCACAAGAATGTGGCACTGATAAGCAGGACACAAGATATGGTGAGCATCTCCATCCTGAATCTTGACCGTCAGGTAACTCTCCCAGCAGGATGTGCAGAACCGGTGGTTGCATGACATGAGCACAGGTCGGTCCCAACACGGCATTGCCAACATACAGATCTCACACTGTAATCAGTACAACCAGCATTTGGTTCACAGTGACAGAGTGAAAGATAAACATGTGTTGGAGAAAACACGAGTACACACTGGACTGGTACATCAGTTAGTTAGGCAAGTACTTTAATTTTATGAACCAGTCAGAAGGTAAATGTCATTTGTGTAACAGATGCAAACAAACTGAGAGTTGCTCTTTCTTTGGAATCAACCACAGAACGTGCATTTCCTGATCCCTGCACCCTGAGAATAGAAGCACAGCCAGCCTGTGGAATGTAGCACTTCAGCTGTAGATCAGATGACCAAGGTCCAAAAGAAGAGTGCTTGTGAATGTGTACTAACAAACTGTGTACTATTAACCAATTTTTTTTTCAGCCTTTTAATTTAAATAAGAAACACTGTCCACCATATTTGATTTTACTGTAGCCAGTACCATTTCAAAATGTAAACAATCATATATGGTATCACTATAAAAGCTGACTGTTATTCATCTAACATACTATGTGCTGTTGTAAAATCTGAACATTCATCATTGACACCACAGAAGACTTCCACTGGAATTTTATCACGAGCCGGCCACATTCAGTTTACACCAACATAACATACTCTTACCGTAATTGCCCACCACTTCCCACATCGCCAAAAGATTGTCAGCCTTTGAGATTCCTATACTAAAATTTTGTATGCATGTTCCCCGCCCCACATGTCATACACGTCATCCTTCAACTCTTCTTGATCTTCATCATAGCTACTTCAACCCATTTCAGAGATTCACAGTAAATTTATATTCACTTCAACCACTTCAAGACCAACCCCATGAATATTTTTAGTCTACCTATGACATATGTTCAGCCAGGCCCACATATACTCATTGTCAAATTGGTCTATATTTTCTTCCTACTACAACTGAATACAGTTGGGTTATACATTACTGTCTTGTGTGTTGCATCGCTGGATATTTTTGCAGCTGGGCACTAACATTCTGAAGGAATGTCCTGCTCCATCTTCAGTTTTAGAAGAGTACTTCGCTATCCTTCAGATGGTGGCAGAAGGTACCAGTCTAGATAATCACATGATGTCACATCCAAGAATACCATCATCTTGGTACTCATTGCCATTGCAAATTTAAAGCTCAAATGTCCATTGAATGTTTGAATAAAATATTAACAAGAACAGTCTAGTGCATATGCTATGTCACAGCTTCAAACAAACAATAATTTTACTGTCTTGTCATAAGTGACCAGGCACCAAAAGGTGTCTATTCCCAACCCAAATGGGCAAAGCAATATGCTTACGATAGTTTCGGCACATGGCTTAGCTGTGCCTTGTAGCTGGACAATACCAGCTGGCTCCACGGTACTGCACTGCAAGGTGACAGATGACGATGGCACTGAGGCACAATGCTGCAAGGCTGAAGTCGGAGGCTGTACACCAGCCAACTGGCAACACTGTACTGGGTCTTTCATCCACTTCTCCAGAAGAGCCTCTCGTGACCATTCTAAAATTGGAAACAAGGCAACACTATCACTCATGATGTCAGAGATTATGAAGACATTCAAGATTAAGATCACTGTCTTCTGGGAAATGATACCAGGTACATTGGTAGACAGGTAAATAAATTTGATGTTCAGGTGACCGTGCAGCGCGATAAATTCTTATAATAAAACCAACTAGGTGCATTAATTTCTCAAATTTATTTTTGGAATAAAACTCTACACGTTTCAGACTGTTCCTCTGTCCATCATCAGGAATTTTTCACTGTACATACAGCAATGGCATGTGTCATACAGGTTTGCTGTATGTACAGTGAAAAACTCCTGATGATGGACACAGGAACTGTGTGAAACATGTGGAGTTTTGTTCCAAAAATAAATTTGAGAAATTAGTGCATCTAGTCGGTTTTATTATAAGAAGGCAAAAACAACTTGGAGGAATGATGCTCATCTTTTACTCTGAAAGATGGAGGCAGTCCATCCCTCTGAAATGTCAAAACAAAGCACACAGCAAGGTGTACAAGCCTGAAGGACAACCAACATTTGCAAAACAACTGCCGTGAAAACCACACACATTAGGACTGCAGGAGCTTTAAGTGTCCATTGTCAGGATATTCACTCTGAAGATGGCAGGTGCAGGGTCCTATTCACCAGACTATACGCTATCTATATGATAACCCCGCATTTCATTCATGACAAGGAAAGCAGTACTGAAAAGTTGCACATCTCATGTGTCAACAAAGGGTCAATGGAAACCAAAACCAAATGTACTTATAGATGACAAAGCCTTCTGCTCACACATCACAACAAATCCCACTTGTTATTACACAACAGTAACTAGTAGTGGCAGAAACCAGCACAGTTTTGCATGTATCCATGTCTCCGCCACATCAAGATATATTCACATGTGGTCGGAGCAAATAATTTCTGGATTTTACCTTCTTCTGTCAGAACAGCATTTAACCTCTGTTCCACACAGCTACACTCAAGTTAACTCCCACACACCTTGATACAACAGCTGACCACTGCAGGAATCACCTGTACAAACCATGTAGTTGAACTGGACAAATGAAGCCTGCAACTGTTCTTGATTCAAGACATCCTGGTGCACAACTTTTCATGAAATTTCATATTTGGATTTCTTACTGCAATTTGTTGATACATTCCTGTTTTGGTTAAAATCAGACAACACTCAGAGGAAGACCTGCATACATTTACATGACTGGTCCTTGTAACAGAGACAAACTGTGTTATCTACGAGGTTTGAGCTGAGGCCAAAGAAACGGTTACGAATCAAAACGTGATTGAATCTAAATTTGATGCTAAGATATGGAGAAAAATTACAGGAACAATAACAGGACAAACATGCCAGAAGTGTTACGCCTTGCAGTCATTTTCGAACTTGTTACTAACAGCAGCAGTGTCATACTGTGGCCAGCTGTGAAGCTAATGGATCACATCACACAAAAACTGGTCTTTAACTGCTGCGTGTTTGTGTTAAATGGTTGTAGAACTGAGCAAAACTTCACAAGGTATAAAGAAAGAAGACATGAACTATCAGAGACGTGCACAAATCCGATGCATCAGGTGACTGTGGTGACTAAATTTTGTGTGGCGGCACCTAGTACCTAGTATTTCTGGGTCCTCCGTATTCCAGTGCCTAGAATTTTGTGGTAGCTCCTACAGGTCTAGGAAATCTGCACACTCCTTAACTCAGTACTCATGCAGACACAGACACAAACCAGTGGTATCAAACACATGGCCCACCATTTCATTTTATATGGCTGTCTCACCAATCTTACTCAGGTTACAGCATGTGGCCCAGGTCAGTTTCGAAGGATTTTTTTTTTATTAAAATGTTTTTCAAGTCTAACTGCTCAGATGGTTTGCTATAACTGGATGGTAACATACAACAGCGATCAGTAAGGACAGAAAACAATGCAATAAAGTTTCAAATTTAATAATTACAACATATTTTGATTTTGTTATTAAAAGTACAAAGTGTTGCTAATAGCGCTTAATTACAATTAAAACACATACCCTTCTTATTTTTTAAAACAATGTGTGGCCTGCCTTAAATTTCAAAATTGTCTGCGTAGCCTGCGTACTATTTGAGGTCAAGATTCCTGACATGAACACAAACAGAACTTAATTTTAAATTACAAACAACATGTGCAGCATGTAATGCAAATTCAGATATGGCAACATTTGGACTGTGATGTGTAGTTAATTGCAAAATGGCACAGTGAAGACAGCATCATCTCTGCTTCATATCTGGGAGGCTCTGAGTTCAACTCTCATATTGTACACTCCACAAATATCATTCATGGTTTACCCCAGTCCCTGAGAGCAAATACTGGGACAGTACCACAAATTAGGCTGCACAGCCACTTCATTCTGGATTGTTTTCAATTTGTTATTCACTCATCCTATGATTTGAGGTCATATATTCTGACACACTGAGGGCACTGTTAAAAAATTGTAAGCAAGAAAATGAGATTTCATACCAAATGTACATACAAGGTAAGTCTGATTATAAACAAAAGACGCATTATAAAGATTCACAACTGAATTTCAATTTCCACAGAAAACCACTACAGCATCCCAACACACTGGGTCTGACAATTTCATAATAAGAGTCGTACAACTAAAAATAAATGCCCTGTCACTAACCTGTACAGAATGTGACCTCTTTCAAAACATTCTGAGCTTACACATGCCTGGAAAGACAACTGAGGATTATGTTTCAAGAGTTCCACAACTAAACCCACCACACTGCCCTGAAATTCTGAATGAGACTCTCTGTTGGAAGACACAGAGGACAAAGTTAGCCATGTACAGTGATACACCAACAGTTTTGTTTCTTGGGCCAAAAATCACTTTGCAAGAAGTGCCTTGAGGGTAAGGGACACGGTCACAACGGAAATCCTGATTGTCAGAAAAAAGAACTCTGGCCTTCCTTAACAAATACACTGCTGTCAACGTTATAAAATTTGAAGGCACAACATGTGACTGACCACACGTTGTAAGTTTTCCACAGTGTTTTTTGTTCAAATGACAGTAACGTTTGGGGTGTCTAGCCCATGTTCTGACATTCTGGAGAAACATGGTCCTTGCCTGCTAAATATTGTTTCTCATTTGCAGAATCCTCAACTCCCATTGGCTTAGGACTGGTCATACCCCCTCTTACCCCTTCTGGCTGTAACTGGCCAAATTGCCACAAACCTTCCAACACAACCAACACACTTCCTTCTGCCACATCACCCACTCAGTTGCCATGAAGATGGAAGCAGTACGTTCATCCAAAATGTCAGGAAAAAATAAAGCTCGCTACATGATGTAGAAACTCAAAAATATGACCACTGTCTGGTTGACTGTTTATTTAGGAGGAAGTGTCAGTCCATAAGGCTATAACAGGAATTACCACAGCAGTGAACAACTCAGATCTTACAAGACAAACTGAATCCAAATGGCTGTTTGCCACAGAATGCACAATCACATGAACCAAAACAAGCCAAATTACAAGCGGTTACTTTTCACACAAACCATGCTACAGTTATTTAATTGTCAGACATGGTATATTCCAATTTAAATCCTTGTGCCAATGGCTGTCTTAAGGAACCGATAAATGGACTAACACGTCAATGTTCATCCACATTTACTGATGGACAAATGGGCTAACCGTTGTCTCGCAGCAAGGCCTCTGCGGTGAACAGCGGGATGTGCAGCATGTCTGACGTCTCCACCAGCAACTGGTCCTTGGCCTCCTGAAGGTCTTGGGTTCTCAGACCGCTGTACACCTCCTCCTGTTCTCCTGGCCCATATAACTCTGCTTCATTTATAGTGTCATTACTATCAGCCTGAAAACAGATAATTAAATGTTACACACAGAACATACACACTCATTCTATGTAGGGTTTTTACTTTATATGACAGCTATCATTTCTCACTTCCTGCTGCTACTCTGCTACATGTGTGGGCAGTTGGCTGACAGAAAGTGGCAACTGATAGTTGTCAGATAAATAATGATATCTGTATGGAAGTATACAAACTAAAGTCTCTCATGGTGATTGATTCATAAATTATCTAATGATTCTTTGGCTTTCATGTTTCACGCTGTACGTTCATGTGGGCAATGCAGGGTTTGATTCCTGGCAGGGGCAAGAAATTTCTCTCTTCTCTAAAATGTCCAAACTGCTTCTGGTGCCCACCCGGCCTCCTATGCAATGAGTACCAAGAATTTTCCACCCTTGGAGGTACAGTGGCTGAGGCATGCAGATGACCACAAACCTCCATCTAGTGTCATGGCTAAGAATGAGTGGAGCTATACCTCTGCTCCCCCTCTACACATTCATGCTGTGGACTGGGCCAACTATACCGTTCTGTGAAACTGTATACAAAAGAACACACTGCATTGTGCACAAGTTTGCTGCGTATTCAATATTAATGTGACAATTTTTGTTTTAGAAGTTCCATGCCAAAATACGTGTGCAATCTGTATTAATAGGAAGGAAATAAGGTTTATGGAAAGATAACAGGAACTGTGTTGTGTCAAGCAACACATGTCTACTTACAAATACCATCCTGGACTCCAGAAGCTGCGCAATGTCGTGGTGGTCATTCCGCATGGCCATATCACACGGTGTAAACTTGTCATGGTTCTCAACGAACAGCGGCGAACCGTGGCTCAGAAGTAGCTCGACACATCGCTTCAAGCCTGATGTGGCAGCACAGTGCAGTGCAGTGTTTCCTTTCTGTCACCCCACAACCAAACATTCGTCAACAGTGGAAATATGACAGGGCAACAAGTTTTATATTAAGACCATATGTGCAGGAAGTGTCTGACGCAGCTATAACTTCTGCATTTCTCCAGTAAAGCAAGTAAGATTTCATCTTATAAAACTCAGTGTTGTTAGAAATCACCAGGTATAAGATACACATTTTTAGCACAATTCCTACACATTAGAAAAGTGGAGTTTTAAGATCAATCACCACACAGTATGTGTACATGTCTGAATACATATCTGTGCAGCATGTGTGCGAGTCTGAATACATGTCTAGGTAGTACATGTGCATGTCCGTGTACAAGCCCATTTCAACATTAGATCAATCATCAAACAATTTGGTTTTAACATTATGCCACTGACACATATCTCAATGCCATACTTTTTAATACCAATATAGCAGATATTCAAACTTGTGAGGTGGAAGTGACACTAACGCCACCTACGCCAGGATCCTGGAATGGTGTACAGTAATGCATTCTGGAAAAATGTGCAAGTTTTGTTACTAACATAATTCTTTGACTGTAAATTAAGAAGATGTACAGTGTTGCAAAAATGGTCTGTAGCTTTTGGTCTGATGGTGACGAACCACTGAAACTGGATATGGACACAGATCACAAACATATATGCATGTTACAGTGTATATAAAATATTATTTGTAATCCAACAGTTACAAACATGGTGAGGATGTGATATTTTTATGTTTATTCCAACAGTTAATGTTACAGATAATATGTACTGTAGAAAGTGTTTAAATAAAATGACACCTAATTGTTGAGTAAAGAGAGACCAACCTGATGTCACTTGCTTTATTATTTCTTTATTTAATGCTCAACATGTTTCGGATGTTAATACATCCGAAACATGTTGAGCATTAAATAAAGAAATAATAAAGAAAGTGATATCAAGTTGGTCTCTCTTTACTCAACTATCAAGATGATGCACGGTCCAATAAACATAAGACACACTAATTAATTGACAACAAATCTGTAAGAAAAGAAATGCATGCAAAATTAAAGTTGGCTTCATATCTGCCCGGAAGTGCTTTTGAAATATTTAAAATAAAACTTCCAAATGACACAAGGCTTCATGAGGTTCTGGTTCTGTCCACATATCTGTCACCGTGATTCAACCTCTAATCACATCATAGATTCTATGAAACTTTTCAGAGAAAGCCTTCACTAAGAACTGTTACAAGGAATTTCAGTTTTGCTTAGAAAAGTCCTCACTTTACATCTTTTAAGTAATGTGTACACTCTTTGCAAACAGATCTCAATTCAGTACAAATTAATATAATTTGTGACAAAGTGATACGGTAGCTGCAGATTTACTGGAATATGATTACATTTATATCTAAACACTCCCATCACCACAGAGATGACAATTATTAGAGCAGTCTAAATTTAAAAGCAAAAATTTGTTATGCTGTATGAATGAAATCTGCTCACAAAATAAATAGATAAAGAGACAGATAAATATGTTTACTGATGATGGCATAACACAAGGACTTTGGTGACTCTGGTCTTCCACCACTGTCACACTGCATTAAATTCACTACATTTTGGAAGGTGGTTCTCTGTCCACCTTCAGGATAGCATAAAACACCAAGACAGCCAGCATGACTTCGCAAACCATTGACTGCAACACTTTTCAATTATCTCTTGAAGATGAACTTTTAGATTTTATCTTCATGATCATTCATACCAACCAAAAGCTGCTTTTAATAAACACAAATTTTACACCACAGTGTGTACTTCACACTACTACTCTTAAGCTAGACTGGAGTGAGAATTGTTCATTACCTATCTATAAGTCTCAAAAGGACAGAGCACGGCATTTTAGAACTGAATCTGTTTCCATTCTCAGGTGCCCAATCCACTGCATTTTTTAGAAAAAAATGACTGAAAATTCTGTAAAATACAGGACAAACATACGAAATTATTTATTAGTTACAAAAATAAACATAAAAGGGTTACATGAAATTACAAGGATGCAAAACTCAACGCATATCACAAACACACTTAAAACACAGAATGAACTAAAAGACATAATTCAGCTTATGAAGGACATGCTGTAAACAAAAGTATTTCATTTTTCTCTTCTTGTTCTTGCCGTCTTCAGGGGGTCTGATTCTTCTGCTGTAATTAATTCTGATGAGGACTAACAACAAACACGTACATCCAGGTACCCATGCTTGTGAAACAGTTAGTAACGAAAAAAACATGTGTGGATTACATAATGATACAACATGTTTTAATTTCTGAAGCTTTCGTGGCGACAGAATTGAATAAAACCTTCTCTGGCAAACAGCCACGTCAAGAGTGCAGGTCGCTCAAACGTCAGAGAACTTTCACACCTTGATGCGGCCGACTGCCAGAGATCATTTTATTGAAAACATGTTTTATTCAAAAAAAAAGTACGAGTATATACAACAACAAAAACAACAACAAAAGCACAAAGGCAATAAATTGTACTATTTTGAAAATAACACATGGTTACAAAATGACATACAGTACTGGATTTCAGACCAGAAGGAACTATTCTTCTGCAGAAAATGCTGTATCGAGTTCTACTGCAACTTGTGCTTTAACAGTCCTTTAAATGGCATACAAATATTTTCTTCCTAAATTTGTCTTCCAAACTCTTGGTGTAATAATGTGAAATGCCAACTTGATGCAACAAGGTAATTTATTGATGTATCCTTAGCTCGACATGTTTCGGGCACATATGCACACCATCAGGAGCACTAGATGTTAAGTTGCAGAATATAGTTTTCTGCACCAAGTTTCTAGATGGGTGGAGGTCCTGAGAGCCGCCGCGTAGGTCGTGTGTATGGTTTGAATGGTGCTGTGCATCACTGTTCGCTATTAAGGAGCTATTCTTAGTCACTTTTTTTGTACAAATGACACACGGCACCATCCAAACCGTACACGTGACCTACGCAGCGGCTCTCAGGACCTCCACCCATCTACAAACTTGGTGCAGAAAACCATACGCTGCAACTTAACATCTAGTGCTCCTGATGATGGGCATATGCGCCCGAAACATATTGAGCTAAGGATACATCAATAAATTACCTTGTTGCATCAAGTTGGCATTTCACATTATTTCACGATGAAGATGCACGGTCAAACAACCCTCAAAACTCTTTGTGTGTCTTATGGTCTGCAAAATACCGAACATAGTAAAAAGAAAGGTACAATAAAATGAACAAAGCCAAGACAGCAACACGCACAAAATCACTACCAACTGCTGGCCCTCAAAACAGTCAGGACCTACCTGGTCTTGAGCCTGCAGGTCAATACGTTCTCTTCCACCGCTGTTAAGGGGAACCCCCCTCCACTGCAGTATTAATGCCACACATGCCGCACGTCGCTCCTGAGCTGAGAAAGACTTCTGCTGACTCAACTGGCATGCTGCATGCAGCGACGTTTCATTGCAACCATTCTTCTTGTTTGGGTTTCCGCCCAGATCATTCAGAAATGTCCTGGTTAAATACAGAAGAGCATAAAAACCTATAAATCTAGAATTTTTATCACTTTTCAATAAAAAGTGTCCCTCTCTATGTCATGAGGCATATATGGGGAGCAGAGGTATAGCTCCACTCATTCTTAACCTTGGTATCAGAGAGAGGTGACTTCTCAACATCACACTGTGGCCACCTTAACCCTGGGGAAGAACTCTGGCACCCAATGAATAGGATGCTGGGTAGACAATTTGAAGAGCTAAATCTCTTGCCCCCTGAATTCAAACCCCACTTTTTTCAGCCAGTATTCTGGCTGCTACACCGATGCTATCCCGCCTCCTATCCTTTCGCTGTGGCTAGCAAAAGTGAACTCAGCCACAGCACAAAATATCACTAGAGTCAAGTCACTTCATAGCATCATGATATCCTGTTTATATCCTTCCAGTGTTATTCACTATGGACCCTACACATACAAGATATGTAACACAACTGGTATTATGATAGAACATTCATTGTGACTGCTATGTAATCTCCATGTATCTGTTGGTTACATTCCTCCACACTACTGGCACAGATCACAGACATTTCACTCCACTAGGGTGTAGGTGTTAGAAGAATCTACAAAGGCAAATCATACAATCAAAGAAACATGTATACTGAGGGCTTCTGGGATATGCTGATGCGCCTTTGGGCGAATGGTTACTGCCATTTTGAAGGATCATCTTCAAGGCCAAGCAATCCAAGAGAAATGACATTCACCCAATGACACAGAATCACATCCCTGACGAGTCAAGTCTTCAGCAACAATGCTGTGAGAACACCAAACCTTGTGCAAAAATTATAATATTTGATTAAAAAAAATACACAAAATTTCTCTCTCACTACAAGCTGCATCACTGCATACTACAAAAAAAAAAGATGGCTACATTGTACTATCACACTGTGCAAAGGGCAGGGAGGAAAGAAATTCATGCTTCAAAGTTTGGTGGAAAAAAGTCCCTGAAATTTGGATTACAGTCTTACAGAATGTGACATCACATAGTTTAGTAAATACATGCCAACATTCCAGGAGGAACATGGTGCTTCCCCCCTCATTGAATAAATCCTTCTTCTATCCTGGAGATAATGGCAGTAGGTCCTCCAAGATGGTGGTAAATATCCACCAGACTGCATGATGTAACAACTTGGAAGACCAAACTCTGAATACTCTCTACACTGGGAATGTCAAATATCATAGGGTCATATTTGTTGCAGGCAGACTGCTTTGTTAGCAGTGCAGCAGGTAGAGGATGCTACCCTGTCGCCATATTCCAGTGTATCAACTTTGGTAGACCATCTTATGAAAAGGCCTTCACTACCTTTCTGTACCCCCCCCCCCCCC
>Ga0123355_10005555_pt1 | contig 18498 bp, 9 predicted proteins | sample TergutEmb28metaG_3_FD_89872 | JGI IMG/M metagenome (GOLD analysis project Ga0123355, IMG submission 89872) | Embiratermes neotenicus P1 segment gut microbial communities from Petit-Saut dam, French Guiana - Emb289 P1 | ecosystem: Host-associated > Arthropoda: Insects > Digestive system > Gut ... | reverse complement strand
TACTGTTATGAGGATAATGTAATTTAAGAACTCATGTTAAAGTCCATTACATATTTTATTAGTTGTTTTTCACCAAGCAAAAAAAAAAAAACACCTTTTGTGGAGGTCATGCTGTCTTACACACAGTATCTGTACCTAAAATGCTGGACAGATTATTCTCAAATTTGATATGGAAGAGCTGCACTAAAACTGGTTGTAGAATGCTGACTTTTGGCCAGTAATCCACAAAAACATCCACCTTATTCGAGGGAATAAGTAAACTTTTTCATGTTTAATGTAAGCTGTAAAGAAAATTTTACAGCAGTGCACAAATAACCAGCAGTACATGTTGCTGGGAATTTTGAATACTGCATTATGCAGTAAAAGCTATCAGCTCTTGCTCAAAATTAATGACATTCAGAATGATTCCTGTTAAACACATTAACTTGAAGTGTAATGGTGTGATGCTGTATGCAAAGGATAATATAAGGACATCATTAATAGGAGAGCTGCATCACAACAGCTAGTACTGTGCCTGCAAGAGTAACATACACAGACACAACATATGCAGGCAAAACAAACCACTGAAACTGGCTGACGAAAATGTCACTGTTTGTATACAGAGCAGACAAAGTTTAAAGATGGTAAATACTAATGCTCAGGGTTTGTCACGCACACGCCCACGCACATACAGACATAACATTGAGACATAACACAAATCACAAGTGCATAATTAACCACAGTGAAATTAAGTGCCAGCTGTTCAGTGCCTAAGTGTGAATTAACACAGTGCTCTGCCTAAGTGAAGACCTCAGAGATAGGACTTTGAATGGAAGTGGCAAGATGGTAGGTTTGGCAGGAACATTGTGAGAGGAACAGAAATAACTTCACATGCAAGTGAAAGTGAATCTAGACTTACAAGTGGTGCAGTTATTAACAACAAAAGAAACCAAAGAAAAATACCAATTGGAAAGTAAATAATAGAACTAATGAATACAGGTGCTGTGTGTAAAAAACTTTCTTTCCAAAAAACATTCAAGAGATCATATAAACGTGTGCTGGTGATAAGCAGATCCAAGTCATGGCATATGTGAGAGTGGATGGTCAACGCTTGCTTGCTAGACATTTACAAAAAAACAACAATTATTGGGGGGTCCAGTGACTTAAAGATATCTCATCTTGTAACCAAGTGACAGGGGGCGGGGTTTCAAACAGGACTGACAATATACGAAAATAGAACAAGCCATAGAAACTGACGGTTAAAAACCTCTCCCCATCATCGGCCGCTGGAAATGCTTTCGTGAGGGGAGAAAAACAGAAACACAAATTAGCAGATCAATAATAAATATTTTTTCCACCTCCTTCTTCTCTTAAACAACAGACAAAAAAATGTTGTTATTCTCTGGTTATAGTCATACACTCACACACACAAAAAATATTAATAGCATTTCAAAAATAATCATTCGCATATGCTCACAAAAAGATGATTTTTTAATCCCCAAAAATATATTCATTCGACAATCAAAAATCCATTAAATTGTGCCACAAAAACTCCCTATTGTTCATTTCAAAAATTGTATATAAAGTTGAGTTAATAGTGACATTAAACTGTACGTTGTATTCTTTTACTTCACTGTTGTGGTAACAGGAGAAATAAATGTTTAATGGTTTAGGATATAATAGAGGACAAACTGGAAGGGAATTTAACAAAAATGTGATACAAACATGAGAATAACGAAATAGGCGACAGGCAGAAATTTTGGACTGGGTCTTATGATGTTTAAAATAACTTCTCTCTCTGAATCCTGATCTATTTAAATTCATACTGTCAAGAATATGCAATAACACCACCACAAAGAAGTCAAGACAATTCTAAGCAACATCTTTTTGAAGAAAGTAACAATTTTGATCAATAATTCAATACAAGAACAAACATACTGCCACAAGAAAATGTTCTCCTAATAGCATGTAAATATACAGCTAATGGACCAGCGGAAATTATATAGTGTAATATTTTGTAATTTTTAATAAGTACTGGTGTTGTGAATAGTGAGTAATGTCTATAAACTGTCAGTAATAAATATTTACTCAGCTTTTAAATTCCATCAGACAGTCAGTATTTTAATTTATGTATATCTCTCTCACATGAAGAACTGAGAAGCTTTAAACAGCTCGTAATGATTTTGTATGTATATTTCAAAACTGGATTTTAGTAGATTTAAAATAGTTGAAGAATAAAAGACCAACTTGATGTCACTTTCTATTTTATTTCACTTCGTATGTACTCAACATGTTTTGGACATTAATACATCCATCATCAGGAGCTTGCGACTATTCTGCTGAATTACCACATCGGTCATTTTGTTCTCGGTTCGTTGTGTGTTGGAGCAGCGCCAAATCTCCAACACACAACGAACCGAGAACAAAACGACCGATGTGGTAATTCAACAGAATAGTCACAAGCTCCTGATGATGGATATATTAATGTCCGAAACATGTTGAGTACATACGAAATGAAATAAAATAGCAAGTGACAACAAGTTGGTATTTTATTCTTCAACTATTACAATGATGCACGGTCCAATAAACATAAGAAACATAGATTTAAAATAATTTGTTGCAATAAAACAGATGTAATTTTTTTTTAAAACTAGCCACATGTCTGTCGTAAAGCATGTCGCCATAACATGCTGTGTGTCCCACAACACCTTAAAAGCAAAATATTTCCTAATATTCTGTAACATAAAAGAACAGAAAATGGAATACCAAATAAAAATTTTCCAAAAATATAAACTTCTTACATGACCTCTTTAATTCTTGGAAATATTAGCAACATGTGGATTGAAAAATGAATGCCTGTCACATTATTTGCAGCAGAACACAGATACAGTACCAAGTGACAAGCTGAGTCTTTGTTTAAGACATTTCTAATAGGCTGTAATGCCTACTGCCGTATTATAGTTGTAAATACAAACATGGCCGAATTACCTATAACAAGATGATACAGGCTATAGGTAAAAACATTAATTCACAACGTGAGGGGGAATCACTTATAAATTAAAGGTTGAGTTATGTAAAAAACAGTTTTGACATTAATATATGGTGAGTTCATTTATGATCTGTCATGCCTTCAGAATTACTAGCATCTGTACATTACACTATCTGCATAAAGAGTGTCATATGACTGTTTTATAAATTAGTTGGACAACTTTTTTTTCAATGAAAGAAGATAATTTCAACCTACCCTTATATAAGATTTAATGTCATTATACAGCCATGTATATTCCTGTAGAACAATTCATACAGGTATAAGCTAAATGTACTGCAGTTGTGCTCACAGAGATGTCAAACTCTGTACAGCAGACTTATCTGTAACAACAGATTTCAAACTTTCTTTTGGAATAAAATTCTTATTAAATTCATTAATAATGAAATAATAATTGTAGCAAATATTAGTAAAAAGATGAAAATAAAATTGAATATCATATGATGTCTGATGGAACAGACTGACTGTAAATCAGTACTGACTATTTTTTTTTGTCATATCAACATGTTATGTTCTGGTCTAGAAAACTGAACTGCGCTGTCTAGAAAGTGTGTACTTCAGGGGATGTGATGTGTTGCTACCCTGTTTAAATTTCCCTTTCCCTTCCCACACCGCAACCCTCAGCCCGGGGGTGTTGTTTTTGATGAAGTACGTACCGTCCTCATGAGTACGCACTGTGATGGGAAAACTGGGTGGCCCATCACCGATGCTAGTGCCTGCCAGCACCCAGATGCGATATTCTGTCCACCTCTTGAGTTCGTCCAGCACGAACGACGTGGCGTTGAGGGTGATCGTGGTAGCCTCAGAGTCCGAACGCCCACTCTCCACGACCAGCAGCTTGTAGTATATGATGCGACCATTGCTGCGCTCTGCAGGTGGTGGGTCCCATGATACACGGATTGATGTTGGACCCACTGCTTCCCCAGTCACGTTCTGGGGGGGTGCCCCGGGCACTATAGTTGGGGTGGGAGGGACACCACACATTTCAACACAACCCAAGTGACATAACCAAATACTGTATCTTGACCACGAGAAAGTCCTAACCTTACCACTGCCCAGATGCAAGTATTTTTTAAGAGATGACAGGTTTGGATCATATACAGAAAGTTACTGTTCATTTCCTCATGAAGTTCTGTACCTGAAGACAAGGTGCCAAACTTATCAAATCTTGTACATGACAAGTGCCAGATACTATCCATCCTTGTAAGTGATGACAAATACATGGTGGAAATTGTCCAGTCTTGTAAATGGTGAAAATTACATGACAGAATCAAACCAGTCTTGTCAACGATGACAAATATGACCTAAACCACTTGATGGTAGTGACAAAACAAACTCTCCTGTCTTGCAAATGACAGAAAGTATGACAGAAATTATAATGTCATGTTAATGATTACAAACAATGCCAAAAACTATCCAGTGTTGCGAAGAAGACCAACAAGTGACAAAACCTACACACTGCCTGCCCATTGAAGTACTGAGAGTGATGACATTAAGCACTGAAACTATGGTTTCCAAATTATGATCCTGTGGAACAAAAGTAATTTGTGAGCTGGACATAAGAGTTGCCACTGACACTAAACAGTGACAGTTTTTTCACAATTCTCAGAGTCTCCTACATAGATGCTATCCATCTGAACATGTGCAGAATAAAGCAAAGACATCATATTTTCCACCAGTAAGACTGTTCAAAAATCAAGTTTCCATGGTGTTCAGCAGACACCATGATGTGTATGTGTTCCACTAATTGGAAAAAAGTTTGAAAAACATGCTCTAACATAACTGTATAAACAAAGAAGTCACTGTGACATAAATACAAATCAAATGCTCCTTGCAAGGACAAGGAAATCAAACATAACCTTACATTATTAAAATCTTGATGAATCTGATCTGCATCCTCACACCATATTTATGCAAGACCCAACTGAATATTACCTTCCAGACCATGCCCATTCCACATATGGTTCCTAGCCAAATCAAAACCATACATAACCTGACTTCCAATAGAACTGTCATCTACTATCACAATCTGTCCAGCAAGAATCATGTTCCCAAACAGTGTTGTTAACCAAAATACACGACCATTAATAAATGGCTACAGAAAATGTTCCAAATGGGAAATAAATGACTGCAGATTTCTGACAAGTAACAACCATCTGAAGATCTAGTTAAATGGCTGGCCTATATCAGAAGTGTTTCTACAATTCTGCCAGTCAATGAGAAAATAAATGAAAATTGATTCTGGTGAACAGACATATAATCAATGACTTATGGAATAAGAGTGGTAGTGTGAAGAACACTAACATTGTATTCCACATTACAAAATCAACTCATACTAAAATTCAAGAAGAATGTAAGGTACTGACAATTTTTAATGGACTATTTTCTATCACACACCACACTGTAGCAACTGAGTCCAGGGATTCATATCCGTCTAGTCCAACGAAAGTAAAACAGAGCAAAAACTGCTAAGATTGATAAATTATTGATACATGAAACATGTTGCTCACTGGTACAAATAAAATCATACTATACACTGCACAAGTTCATGTGCAACACTCATTGTTTGGTCAAGAAGACACAAAAATATTCTGTCTATCAAAAAACCACAACTTGATGATGAAGTGTTATATATCACTGTTTTTATATAACAATAATTTATGTCAAGGGATGTGACAGAAGACAAATTGTGTCTGTTCCTACACTAACAATGAACAATGATGTCTCTATATGTTAGTTTTTATTTGGATCAAATTCAGTAAAGTATGACTCTAACCTTGTAACTAACAACTATTTCAAAGTAAATAGTGCTCATTAACACAACTTTCAAGACAACAGTCCAGAAATATGTAAGAATAAAAATTCATAATACTCTAGCTGTAATGGCACTTTTAGGTGGGTGTGAATGCTGGACCGTGAAAGAAAAACATGAAACTTGAATTAGTGGTTTTGATATGAAATTTATGAAATAAATGACATAAAAATACAGGCAACTTCAATGGATGATAGTGTGGACACATTGTAATAATTAAGGAAAATCTGAATTGGACAAAATTTCAAAATACAAGAACAACTAAGTCAATGTGTCAATCAATTGGGAAGAATGAGACTTCTGAAACTATTGAAACACTAAAAACTGCACGGATCAAGGAACTGAGAATGACCTCTGAAAATGATGCAGATCTTCTGTGATGTCATGCCATGTCATCTGGTATACAGTTAGTGGTGTTTGGAAAGCATTGCAGTCCTACCACACACCATTAACACAATGCCTTCAAAATGCCACTAACTATATATCAGATGACATGGTATAACATGCCAGAAGACTTGCATCTTTAAAAAGATTGTTGCCAGAAATCCAGTTCTTGTATTTCTGAAGAAATTGCTGAACGGAACAGGCAAACAGACGGCCAACTGTTAGATAATGAGATGATAATGTTAGTGGTGCTGGTGGTGACTATCTAATAAATGTCTTTTGAACATATCATTTATTTAGAAAAATGATACATGGACTTCAAGACTGTGAACAGCTGTAAGAAATTTCAATTATAAATCCTACAAAGTCGAAACCATAAATCTGAATCAAATATTTAACTGTGCTGACCGCCTGTCAATTATACTGATGAAGGCGCCTCCTGAAGGATTTATTTGTCTGATGAAAAATTATGCCCAGAAATTACTACTTAATGAAACAACCAAAAACCCACATTATCATTGCACACATATTATTATTATTATTAATAATAATAATGTAAACAGAAGACATTTTAATTGTCTGAAAAGAGACAAATCCAACTAGGATGGACATAAACAAATCCTAAAACAACAAGTACAACCTTCAACATAATGAGCGAAAATGATGGAACTTGCAGATGACAAGTTAGAAAGTACCAGCTGGAACTTCAATCCAAACAACAAACATCAAAGTACTTGCTCATCATGAGCTAAGATTAATCAAAATTAATCTATGGACTCTAAACACAAAGATACCATTTCTGTTCCATCCATATTCTTCTTAGAAAGAAGCAATGATTCAGCCAAGTGAAGTCCTGTAATAGATTATCAAACGTGGTCTACAGTTCACTGAATGAAATTCATTCGTTGGTCCCAAATACTGGATATATTAAGCAGGTAATAAACCTTGTGTCCAACCAATAGCACTTTAACTCAATTTTTGTATGACTACTTTACCTTCAGTGTTAGTGGAAAGTAAATTACTTGAAAGTAATTCCACAGAGGTGAAATGACAGTCACTCTTATAATCACAAAATTTCCATACTTTTGTAGAAGACAATGGTTAGGTTCACTACTGTTTCTACATAAGCCTACCATTAATCACACCCTGTGTACTTAAGAGCCATTTTAATATTATCATCCAATGAACACCTAGATATCCCAAGTGGTCTCTCCCCTTCAGGATTTCCAAATAAAACTTTGTACTCATTTCTTATGTGTTTCATACATGCAATGACTACTACTTTTTCCTTTAATTCATCATTTTAATAAGGTACAAACTACAAAGTGCCCCACCATGTTACTTTCTTCAGTTTCCTGTTATTGATCCAAATAGGGTAAATGACCACAAATATAAATGCAACATCATGTAGAATGCCAGATATGTATTAACATTTCAAATGTATCTAACAACTCCATCTTCACCGTCTAACCTCAAGGTATAGGCAATGGATTATTCCAAAACATTAGTAACTATATCCTATACTACTCTCACTTCCCAAAAGACCACAACATTAACTTAAAATTCAATCAATTATACTTCACCTCAGCAGCTGACACAGCACTGTAAAATAAAAAGTAAACAACAAGTACCATCCAAGATGTCACCTGTTCTGATCAAAATGCTAGTATTACCTGTTACTCAAAATTTCATAATGAAGAAAAGAAGTATTTCAGGTTAGGACACAAGGTTTATAACAAATCCCAGCATCAGTACCACTGAATAAATGTTTCTGATACACGCCACAGACCAGCACAACCAACAAATAGCCCATTTTGGTGTACAATTGTGTATATCTGCAGAGTGCAAAATGGGAAATGGTTTTTAACATACAATTTTTGTGTAGCTAAAAGGGAAAAGGGAAGTAGAAAAGACTGGACAGAACAAAATTAAACGAGTCTTTTGGCAGTAGTTTCATGTCGGTAGTTTTGGTGGTACAACACGAAACTAAACAGGGAGATGGGCAGAACAATATTGCTACCACAGAGATCTGCGCTCTCTGACTGGAAATGAAACATAAAGATACCTATGTGTTGGAATTTGAATTCTGTCTTCAATGAAGACACACGTAACATAGCTAGAGTTTAATTATAAACAACATCACATCAGATAAGGGAAACAGCATTTCACTTGTGTAAACATCAGAGGTACATTATAATGACTACTAACCATTTGAATGTGTTCGGTGTCATGTACAGAGTAACACCTAACAAAAATAATACTGACTCATGTCTCTCTGTTACCAATGTGTACTACCTTACAATCATTTGCTGTTCACTGACATATGTAGAACGTGTAACCCAACACAAAGCATAAAGGTGAATGTAAATATCCAAAAAAATAGTTGCGTACCAAAAAAATAGGTCATGGTACGTATTAGTGAAATTGTTATAAAAAATTGTTTGTGTACTCTTTCACTTTCCTTTTTTATTTCTGGCAAAGAGAAATTGTGATTAGTTTTCTTTCTAAATGTGCATCTCACACACACGCACACGCACGCTCACACACTAATACAAAACAGTGGTGACAGTAGTGGTGGTGGTAGTAGTGTGAGAATATTATGGTAATTGGAAAACAAATCGTTGCTGTATATAACATATGACTGTATGGTGCCCACACAATGCACAATTAAAATGATGCAAACTGGTGCAGTGGTGTTAGAATACGTAAGGCTGTGCTGTAACAGTGAAAAATTAAGCCATTGAATAATAATAATAATTAAAAAAATTAATATATATCAAACATTCCAATATGTGACGCATGCAATGCTTGGTGATGTTTACAAATACACACAAACAGTGAATTTTACACAGCATTCAATCGATCATTCAATCAATCAATCGATCTGGGTAGCTAGTAACTTGGCAATACAGTGACAGTGATGGGTGCTGAAGGGTGGGAATGGCTGCAATTACTCTCCTCATTATGGTGACAAGGCTGTGGTGAGGGAGGTTTATACATAACGTATCATCTACAGTGCTAAATGTTACATCTGCCATTGACCAGTAAGAAGTTTGAACAGCAGCATAATATTCACATATTACACTGCCATAACATCAATTTCAAAGCATAAATATACCGATAATTCATGGAGAAACAAAATTCTCTTGTACTATGAAGGCCCAATAGAACTCTAATTACATATTTTAACATTGTCTCTATTAGTAGATATTTATAATTTTGTGGATTCTCTTTATAATTAACTCTCTGGTAACAGAAGTGTACAGTTCAAAGTTTCCCATCACTGGATATGATGCTAAACCAGCTACATGCAAGTTCCTACCAACCACTTTAGTCTTAACCTCCCATCTCCTTCTTAGTCTTCCAATAGCTATTTTCCAACATCATTATATTGTGACAATGACTGCTATTCATATTTGCCAGTGAAACAAAACACTGTGCTGTCATGTTTGGTATTTTACTCTGTTTGTGGGGGTCCTTGTGGGCCACAACAGCATAATCAGTATAGCAACTCAATACAAGCTGGACAGTCTGGGGACTGAATCCTGGTAGAGGTGAATTTCCTGTGCCCATCCAGACCAGAAATGGGGCCAACCCACCCTTCTGTACACTAAGTACTGGATCATTCCCAGGGGATAAAGCGGCCAGGGTGTGGTGTTGACCAACGATCCCAATCTAAGCACCGATGTTAAAGAAAGAGTGAAGCAACACCTCTACTTCTCCTCTGTGCCATCATGGCAGGTTATAGGGTAATCTTGACAACTTTTTGTGGAATCCTAAACGTGCAGCTGTTTCGAAATGTTTCTGCAATGGTGCTCATTACAGGGAACATTAGTTGGGGAGTTTATATACACTAGTAAGGAACTTCCTGTCCTGTTTGTAATACAACAGAAATGATTAAATATTTTGTGTACAAACATAAAATGGTCCAGTACTCTATTCCTATCAGCTCTTGTGCCTCGTTGGAGTAACACTCGGAATGACATAATAAAATTTAATCGCATAATTCACACAGGTGCTTTTTGTGACTCTGTGGGCAGCCTCAAAAGCACTGGGAATACAAATCGGAATGACATGTAAAAACTCTGCTGCACTGCTTGTAAATCACTTTAGTAGACATAAGTGTCACATATACTGGCAACAGCACACACTAAATTTTAATAATATCTGTGAGTGTTCCACATCAGGTCTGTGGTAGTAAACATGAAACAGACAGAAACAAAGAGAATAATTACATTTTGTATATATGACAGATAGGGACAGGTGGCGGGCACTTGTGAATGCAGCATTGAACCTTCAGGTTCTCTAAAATGCAGGGAATCTCTTGACTAGCTGAAAACCGGTTAGCTTGTCAAGAAGGACTCTCTCCATGGAGTAAGTAAGTATATATGACAAGGAGTAATAACAAGCTAAACTGTTCAAAATTCTTACTGGACTGTGTTGCACAATGCACAATGCTTGCATGATAAGCTCTAAGCTTCTCTCTTCTTATCTTGTGGAACAAGTGTAGAGCTTTTGACACCAACAACTGTGAGAAGGTGAGATGCTACATTAGTGACAGTGCCACAGTACACACAGAACCCAGTTCCGCATCTGCTACTTACCTTTGGCACGGCAATGAGGTTTAGTCAACGTCAACATAGGTGCTCAAAACCATACAGAACTATAATTGGCTTAACTTGTTTAGCACATCCAGTATTCATCCTTTGAATTTCTGGTGGCAAATTAAGCACATAGGCAAGTGGAAGATGTACTGCTGCGTTAAGTGGGTGGTTAATGATTACAGTTGTCTTTCATGTATGGTCTATTGTCCACTGAATATGAAAGAGGCAGAATCCATACACACAGAAATAAAATCACTGGATAAAGCAAAAAATTGCATAATTTTGTCCAATGAAATTCTCTATGGGCCAAAACCCAGGCATCAGAATATTTACTGCCACACAAAATAAATATTATAGTCTTCTGGGATATATCACCATCTACTCCAAAACACATGTATTTATGTTTCAAAGGAAAATACTAGCTTCTCATTTTTAGGATCTTCTGCACTGAAGAAGGAGGCAGCAGGTTCATCTGAAAGTTTGGTACCTATCTAACAAGCAACATGGCATCAGATTCCAGGAACATGGTGCCATGAGAACCTCAAATATCAAAATGCGTATGGTTTTGAAGCAGCCTATATCATATACACGTCAGTGAATGAATAATACTGAGTTACAGTAGATGAGCCTTACAACCATGTGCTAGCCAGAATAAGTATGAGCGATCGCTAGGAAACCGCTCACAATGCTGCCCATTCTGTCTTACCATACTGCTTAGTTCGGACAGGTATTGGTGGTGTTGTGGCTCCCTCCCCACGCTGTGAACGTGCCGCCAGCCACACATAATATAATGTGTTTGGGTACAGGCTTGTTAATGTGTAACTCTCCCCAACTGGAATATGTCGGTGATGCCTTTCCTGCAACAGACACAGTATTATCACTAGATACAAGGATAATTATATTACTTCAAAATGCTGCTTAAATTGCAGAAGGTATACAAATTGCCCTAAAGTCAGTAAAAGCTTTGAAAATTTTTATGCTAATAGAACTGAGCCAGTCAATTTTTAATATGTTATCACAGTACTCTGAGTTGTGAACTGAACAGGAGAATCTCATTTCAAACAATTTCTGTAAATTCAGTAAGTAATAAAGAAATTTATGACACATTATAGTGCAAATTTTACTAACCAGTTAACTGACTTTTGGGTCACTCTGTGTTATTTTGCATGGGAAGATGATTACGAATTGTGAGTATGAAGAATTTGATAGGACATGGTCATGGTCTGTATCAACATAAACCGGTATTTGGCCAACGATAATTTTTAAACTTGGAATGCTCTGTTATTCCTATGAGTTCACTAAATTGAATTTACACTGAAAATGTGTAACTGAATAAATTTCCACACCAGATAAATCAGCAAAGACTAAGTACAAATATGTCTGTTGTAACAATTTCTAAGACTGTGATACAACACTAAGAGTGAAATTGCAATATGAACTTGATATTACAAACATATAGATTCTAAAAATGGACTCCATGAGTGTAAAAAACCTTTCACTGTACATTTTATGTTGCTGTATATTTATTTCAATTGTATCATATTCACATATGTGTTTGTAAAAGCTGTAAAATCTGGGTACCTACAATTTAACAATTTTATATTTATTGTCCGTCGTAAACAACACAATGTTGCAAAGTTAGAATTATGCAATTAACAAAGTTACATGTTTCGATCCCATGGGGTCAAAACATGTAGCTTTCGTGTTAATTGCATAATTCTAACTTTGCAACATTGTGTTGTGTACGACAGACAATAAATATAAAATTGTTATACCTGCACAATGGGATGGATAACCCTCAATTTATACTACAATTTAAGCTCAACCATGTCAAATGTGATTAAAACATTTTAGTACTAATTATTGTGGGCATTGTGTGCATAGGTTCAAAATACAAATAATTTTTTTAACTAGCTTTTCACACACAGTCGTGCTTCTCAGAGTTTAGTTGGTTACTGACAAATGCTATGTCAACATACGTCCTACGGCAGCAAGAGGTACAGATAAGTACAAAAACACTCCTGCAGAGAACTGTACCTTGGCATATGTATCATTCCAGTAGAGCTCGTAGCCAACGATGTTTTCACCTGCATGAGCTGGCCGGCTCCACTGAAGGGTTACTGATGTCTCTCCAACCTCACTGGTTCGTAAATTGCTTGGTTGGCTTGGCACTGTTAAAATGTAAGATTGTTAAAAACCTTTCCATCAACAGCAATGAAAGTCATGCTAAATGAAAATTCCTGTCTTTTGGTATATGATATCCTGCAGATATGAACACAGGTGTCAACCTACACAGCTTCACATCACAGAAGAACGATGCCTTCAACAGCATCCATGTCAGAACCTCTGATTTTGCAAAATCCATTGTAGTCATGCGTGCTTTAACTAGCACCACAGGAACTTTCAAGCAATGGACAAGCAATATATAATCAGGAGATGAAAGTCTTCTAGGATGTGAAACTGTACTGTTGGGACAGAAGTTTGTGATGTTTCAAAGGATCACAGTGCCTTCAGCTTCAGTGACAAGCAGTCCTGACTGAAGCACTCTTCTTCAACTGCTTGACTTGCAAGGTGAAGGCACTAAAATCCCTTTAAATGTCTGCAACTACTTGCCAAGCAACACAGCATAACATATCCCAGATGACCTGTCTTCACCAATATTTCTGTGAGAAGTCCACATCTTGTACCACTTGACCAATACAAAGGTACACATATGATGTTTTTACATTTAAATATCACATTACTCTATGGCATTTTTTTCCTTGCTGATGAATTTTTAATACAAAGAAATATATATTACAGCATTTGATGTTCTCACTGTAGCAAGTAAAAAGACTGTCTTCTTGGATGTATTACTGTGTACATAGTTAGCAACTTTTGATGTTTTGCTGACCGCGCATCTCAGTATAATCTTAGTAACTGACCAACTTAATATACAAATTCTTGTTTTATAATAAGTTTATTATATTCTTATACATGTTTCCAGCACTACTGTGCTCATCATCAGGAGGTCAGAATTGTATTATACAACATCTGGTATCATCACACTCTGTAGGTGGCCGTCCGATGCACAGGTGAACTGGATGGCCACCTACAGTGTGTGATGATACCAGATGTTGTATAATACAATTCTGACCTCCTGATGATGAGCACAGTAGTGCTCGAAACATGTAGAGGAATAAATAAACTTATTATAAAACAAGAATTTGTGCATTAAGTTGGTCAATTACTAAGACTAGTTAGCGACATTTGGAAGGAATCTGCTGCCCCATCTTCTGGGTAGAATAAAACCCTAATGATGGAGGTGGTAGGGTGTTCTGAAACAATGGTAACTAGCTACCGTCTCCATGGCAACACATCCCATAAGGCAGCCATCATTACATTACAGTGATCTATTTCCCCACATCAACAGTACGCTATCACACCCTTTAACAGTTAATTCAAAAAAAGCTATTGGTATAAACCATACCTCCCTGTTGAGTTTTGACAAGCACAGGTGCAGACAAAGGGCCTGGCCCCACACTTGTGAAGGCTTGAACTCTGATTGTGTATATAGTATGAGGTGTAAGATCACTGATTGTCGTCAACTGATTGTTGTCCACCATCTGTGACTCCCATGAAGCCATTCCCAGTGTTGGAGTCACAGTATAGTAGACTTTGTAACCCTGAAAATAGGAAGAAAATACTCTCAAAACATGATGTGGAATGTAAGCTAATGATTCTCATGGTGAAAAGCATTAAGGTTGCCAACTTCTGGGATGTAATGCTGTGTAATGTGATGGACAGGTTCCTCTGAACCATGGTGTTGCATCACGTGACACCACAGTCTTAACACTTACTGCCATAACCTCAAATATTGCAATGTGGGAACTGTTAGACATTAGACATTTAAAGGATCCATGCTTTATGTAACAACTATCACTTATCACTTCCTGTATGCTCACTTATATTAATGTAGACCACTCAGCGAACTGCCCACACAGATGGTGGAAAAGTGGCTGGAAGTCACAACTGATACTTAGCACATAAAGTAAGAACAGTAAATATTAATGTATCAGTTTCACAGTGATAATTGGAAAGGGTATGTAGCCAAACACAACTATGTCAATTAGGATGTATTTAATGGCTATACTAGACAACTACATGTTTCGGCCTTTACTGGCCATCTTCAGGTTGTCTTCAAGAGAACTTAAGGTCCAACTATATACATTGTGTGCGCACGTGATGCAGAGATCTCTACAGACAGGCCTTACTGCGTAATGTAATTTCTATAAGCGGTGGTATGCTCTGGCTAGAGGCACGATAGGGTCTGGTGGCTAGTGTCGAGTTTGGAGTTTCTTGGTGCACTGGTGTTATGAAGATGCATGTTCCTCTTTCTTCCTCTTAATTGGGGTCATATTGCGGGGAGGCCTGAAAATGACTTTCGACGTACGGTCCCTTGCTTATGCTCCGGGTGTTAGTGTGTTCCCAGCTTGCTCCGGTTTTACCCCTGGGTGGGTGTATGTCCGTGTGGATGGTGGTGCTGCGTGTCTCATCAGTCTTATATATTGGGCACTTGTAATGTTGGAGTTTGTTGTCTGCAGCACTGCACTGGTACAGGGTGACACAAAAAAATGGGAACTTCTGAAAAACCCAACAAAAATTGAAGAAATCCAACAAAAAAAATTTATTGACAGAAATTGAACCATCATTACTTGCCTTTTAAGATCTGATCCATGATTACTAAAATGGCGAGGTTGTCTGTAGCTCAAGGTCCCTGTTCCACAGTGCTGCCAACTGTACATGGCTGCCACTATGCATTTCAAAAGTTCCTGTTTTTTGTGTCACCCTGTATATCTTACAGTCAGAACACTATATTACTGTGTTGGGAATGTAATTTGCTATTTTATGTACCACCATTTATTGAAGAAACTATGGTGTATTAGTGTCAAATTTTTAACTGGTATTATGGCTGCAGTCTTCCTAATCTGGTGTGTATTTATCCTACTGATGGTCCTCAATAGACCCTGTGGTTTTCTGGCACTACACTGTTGCTGTTGCTGTGTACTGTTTCTGGCACTACACTGTTGCTGTGTACTGTTTCTGGCATTACAATGTTGCTGTTGCCGTATACTGTTTCTCACTGTGTGTAGCTGTTTTCTTCTCAGCACTGCTATTGTTCACCGTAAGACGTCCTTCATTTCGTCACTACTATTCGATAAGCATACTGTAGTATTTACACTATACGTACGTGGTGGTCTTTTTACACGTTCTGTAGTGTCGTCACAGATGTATATTACTACTGAAACAGTAGTAATATATATCCAGTTTAAGCCTTCAAATCCCATATTTCTGAAGTTCATTTTAATATTATTCTCTTCCATTGATGACCATAAGAGAGAAGGAAAAACGGGTATGATCGCCCACCTACCGTAACTTGTCCGTTTGGAGTTTCTGGTTCATCCCACTGGATAACCATTGTGCTGGAGCTAAGGGGTCGCACCTGAACATTCCTGGGTGCTGTGCCAGGTTCTGTAAGTAAGAGTGAAATGGGTATTTCACATGACAAATGACTACAAACCCATCTACAGATATATGAGTAGTACTGATACAATAATAATGAAAACTGTGAAGACGATAAACAGAACTGGTATTATGTAAATCTTGACACAAAATCCAATGTTAATTTGCTGCAGACACAAATCCACTGCTATACAGCCATCACACTATACAGTCAGTAAACAGTATGTTTCCTTCTTTTATATTAAATTATGTAAAAATCAAATAATACACTTCAAATAAAAGTTATAAACTTTACTAAGCTATACAGCTTGAATAGCATAGGAATATTTTATACACACCACGAAAAATTAAAAATGCTCATCTTGAAGTCATAACACCATGTGGTCTGCTATGCAAGTGCCGGTGTTTTGAAGGAACGTTTTGCTTCTTTTTTTCAGGGCAAAAGATGACAGCACTTTCTTCTAAAATACAGTACTAATCTACTGGATTATGACCAGACATATCATATCCTGGAAAACACTACATGAAAAGGGGGGGGGGATTTTCTGATGTTGGAAACAGACATGACTCTTGCCTTATCTGATAAATCTGTATGTCAAGAATCATCCTGCACTCAAGGTTTAAATATGTAAGGTCAGAAAAAGAAGCCCCTATTACTGGAATACTATCAGTAACAGTGGCCTGCATACAAATGAACAAAGTCTTAACCCTTTATAAGGTAAAGTTCATCTAAACCATATATTCAAATGGCGTCCCTTCCTCCCAGAGAACACAATCTGTCTTCATTACAAAGACCAATTGCTTAATGTTGTTTAGGGAAGTAATCACCGTTTACTGTGAGAATTACACAGAACACATACTCGTGAATATATTTTGTGGGTAAACTGTCTTCTTAATCTTATGTTTATTGGACCGTGCATCATCTTGATAGTTGAGTAAAAAGAGACAAACTTGATGCCACTCATTCTGGAGCAGAGCCCAGGAGAAACCAACCCCCTGTTCCAAACAGTCATTAACCCCCAACCCCCACATTCCGCATGAGCAGGTCAGTAGTGCTTCAGTCTGCATATGGATACCACACCACCATTGCCACACTGCAACTTAACACCAACACACATCGAACCAGGTATGTGGAAGTGCAGATACAATATTCAGGAGACATTATCACAACATGCTACACAAAACACTCAATCACCATAAGACACCACGGGAGCCAATACTTGCGAAACACACTCTAAAAAACAGCCACACGCATCAAGACCAGCTATGCCCTAATAAATAAGTGCGCTAACACAATACTTCTATACTTCTCACAGATACAACCCATGAAGTAACTCAACAAATTAGTCGCAAGCTCCTGAGGATGGATGTATTAACATCCGAAACATGTTGAGCACTGAATAAAGTAATAATAAAACAAGTGGCATTAAGTTTGTTTCTTTTTACTCAACTGTTTTCTTAATGTTAATAGCAAATAGCAAGCAAACCATCACTTCAGATTTGAAGCAGCAGCCTGATATTGACACTTCGTAGACGTAGTATGACTATTCCTATACATCTCAATCTATTGATGGGGAAGATAAAATAACTTATCTAGTACAAGATAGTATACTTGACTTCCAATCAAGAAATTTGTGAAAAACAAGATAAGTAATATTAATAATAATAATAATAATAATAATAGCAACAATAACCATTTTACTATCAACAACTATTATAATATTACCAACATTAATCTCAAAGAAAATTAATGAAGATCGAGAAAAAAGATCACCATTTGAATGTGGATTTAACCCAAAAAACTCTTAAAGGGTTAAAAGTTCACACTTTTCTGAAATACAATAAGGACAAACAAACAGAACACTCATTTCACCCTTCAGTCGCACCCAGTTTTCAAAACACTAGTAAGCAACAAGACCGCACACTCTCTATATTTTTGCTACAAGCATACTTGAGGGTTTGGGGTACAAACATTATCAGTGTCAATTGAAGAATAAAAGACCAACTTGATGTCACTTGCTATTTTATTTCACTTATGTGCTCAACACGTTTCGGACATTAATATATCCATCATCAGGAGCTTGCAACTATTCTGTTGAATTACCACATTGGTCATATTGTTCTTGGTTTGATGTGTGTTGGAGTTTCGGTGTGGTTGGGTTGGAGTGGTA
>Ga0123355_10005554_pt1 | contig 18499 bp, 17 predicted proteins | sample TergutEmb28metaG_3_FD_89872 | JGI IMG/M metagenome (GOLD analysis project Ga0123355, IMG submission 89872) | Embiratermes neotenicus P1 segment gut microbial communities from Petit-Saut dam, French Guiana - Emb289 P1 | ecosystem: Host-associated > Arthropoda: Insects > Digestive system > Gut ... | reverse complement strand
GAGGGTCGCATTGTCGCGTCATAGTTTTCTTAGTACCGGTGATCACAAATAGATGGCAGTAAAATCTTTGTTGGCCACCCTATATCAGTGAGTTTCAGATCTTGTTATATATGATCTGTGGTTAGTAGTGACCCATGGTAGTGCAGATTAGATAAGAGTGTAACCGCGGAGTCATTTACGAAAGGTGATGGTTGGTTGGCATATGTGATGAGTTAGGTGTCACATTGCTTAAAATTAATTACCCATATGTCGAACAAGGAAAGTCAGAAAGATGAACTGTGCGTATTAGAAAGTATTTATAATGAGGATGAAATACAAACGTATGAAGAAAATGGACTTTTTGGAGGCCAGTTTTATGCCCACGTCGATCTTCCAGCGGGTTTCAAAATTAGCTTCAGGGATTTACGGAAGAAAGGTTAAAGGATGTTTTATTATAACATAGTACAAGCATTTAGGGTCTAAGTAAAATAGTTATATAGGACTGCGATTAAGTTGCATGCAAACTGTCGTGATTTTGGCGTCTACGTCAACATAGCATAGCTGTTTTGAGGTTATGGTTCAACTTTTGTATCACATTTGTTCGTTTACGTTGTTTGATGTTTTACTGGTATCTTTTCTTTATTTATTAGATGCTTCTTTAGAAGAACTGACATTGAAATATCTCCCACCCCTAAGTCTATGCTTCAGTCTTCCTTGTGATTATCCATCTCATTCATCACCAACATATACGCTGGCTTGCCAGTGGTTGCAGAACAGTAAGGTACGGAGTGATTTGAATATCAATTTCCAAGATGATGTGGATTGTGACTTCAGTAATTCATACACACATTTTTAAACCAGCAAAGTAACAAAATGTGGGCAAAACACGTAGGTTTGATTTTATTCGTACTTGGAGACAGTTCAGGTATATATTTCCTGCAAAATTTTGAGTGTAAAAGGAGGTTAGCATCCCAAAAGTCTGGAGAGTATTCATTGGTAAAGTGAATCAAAGTTAGAAATGTGCAGGACGTAATTCAAAGAAAATAGCTTAATTCTGGGCACATTGTCTTGGATGAACAGCCAACCAAAACAAATTGCAATCAGTATACATATTTGCTGCACAAAAGGAAGTATTTCAAGTGCCTCCTATACTGTTTATGGTCCCTTAATCATAGTGTAAATGTGGTCAATTTGCTATGAATATGATTTATGAAGCAAAAGAGGGCCCAAAACAGAGCAAATAATCTTATAGTATGGTATGTAAGAAGTGATTTTTTTTGCTGTAGCACACGGGTGTTAAAATGAAAAGTCACAGACTTTAACTTTGTAATTTTGTGTAACTATTCAGTTCTTGGCATGTAATTGCATTTGTAAGAAGTTTACGGAAGTTTAACTAAATGTTTCTACCCAACTGAATGTACTGATATGATGTGAATATATTTACCTGCTGTTTTGTGTGAATGTGGAGTTGGGAGTCCTAGAGTAAGGTGCATAAACAAGGTGTGAGGATGTTTGAAGACAGAGTGCCAAGTAGAATTCTTAGACCCAAGAGGTAGGCAGTAACACCTAACTTGAGAAAATTGCATATTGAGGACCTTTATAATGTGTGCTTTTTGTCAGACACAATGGTAAAAAAAGTGGGATGGAATACATAGATGATGCATCCTCCATTGGGGCTGTAGTAAATACATACATAAATTTTATTGGAATATTCAGTGGCAAAAAAACCACTTTGAAGATGTGATCATTTTTGGTGGCATAACAGTATTCAGACAGATCTTAAAGAAATAGGTATGAAGATGTTTACAGGATTTGTCTGGTGCAGGATAGACACCAATGAAGAACTTTTCTGAATACAGTAATGAACTTTCAAAGTCCATAAAAGCTGGACAAGTTCTTGATGAGCTAAGGGACAGTCAACTTCTCAGAAAGACTGCTCCATAGTTTGTTATCTGAGTTTATTAGGTTAACATATGCGGCACTGTAATACATTAAAGCATTTTAATTAAGAAGAACTTAATCAAACAGAGTGGAGGCTTAATTAAAACCATATTTGGAATGAATGACTTCATGTGTAACACCTCCATCCATGCTGTTATAAAGTGCAATCTATTGTTGCAGTTAATGCTTTTGTGCAAGAAACTAGAAGAAATTTGGAAGGAGAATGAAGGCATGGAGGTGTTGTTTTTGTGGACTCAGTTTCTCAAGGAAGATAGTTTGAAATTCCTTAAGGTAATAACTTTTATGTTCTCTGTTAGTGAGAACTGTGACACAGAGAGGCTGTCATGATAAAAAATTTTAGAACAGGCTGAAATTCAATTACACTTCTGCCAGAAGTCAGGTAAGGGTAATAGTGAACATGCACTATGAATATAAATGGTAGAGGCATTGAAGAAAGACATAAAATTGTTAAGATGCTAATGAAATAATAAAGGGTTGCAGTATGTAAATATGAATTGTAACTTATATTTTAAAGAAGACTGTTAGTTGTGTATGTGTCCCTTGTTTCTTAGTTTAGTGTTTGTAGCCACTTCTCTATAAATAAACCTTAAACTTATATCTGTTATATTGCTGTGATTTGGATGTTAGAGCCAACCTGTCATAGCGGGCTGTATCGCACAAGGGAGATGTCAGTGTAAAGTTAGAAGAGGTACAATGTGCATTGGGGACCACGGTAGCACAGTGGTTAAGGTGCTGTGCTACAATTCAGAAGGTTGCTGGTTTGATCCCAGCTGGTGTCATTGGATTTTTCATTGACATAGAATCCTTCCGATCGCACCATGGCCCTGGGGTCGATTCAACCTCTAACAGAAATGAGTACCACGAGTATATACTGGGGTAAAGGCGGCCGGTGCGTATGGCTGACAACCTACCACCATCCTGTGCCATTGTCACACAATCTGGGACCCTTAACTTCCTGGATCCCTCTGGGCCTGTCCAGGCATGTAATGGGACTGCTTTACCTTTACATTGTGCATTATGCTCCATACACTTGACATTATCATTGTTGTGCATGTTTATATCTTGTAGATAACAGACATTCTGGATGTGAGTTCACTTGAAACAATCTATAAGGAATATGAAGAATTTCAACAGGCTATAAAGGCTTGTTGTTTAGAGGAGGAAAAGGAAAAGAAAAATGAGGACTCTGAAGTTAGTAAAGTAAATGTACCTTCAAAGGTGAGTTAACAGCCCCTGTACACTTAGTAGGGGTTTATAGACATTTTGTATGTACAATATTATAAGAGACAGTTTGGGTAGGTTGTGTCTGCACATGCATATGCCCATGTAAGTAATATTTTGTGCATTTATTCCAAAGGTGCCTGTTACCTTAGTCATACCTTTTCATCTCTTTGTCCACATGTAACATCTCAAGAATTTTTGTAAAACTTGATATTGAGAAGTAATAAAATTCATAGACACATTACAGTGTTGGTTCATTGGAGCTTTATATGTTTCATTCTGGAAACATGGATAAAGTGTATTAAAACATATCAGATCAGCTGTAATTGCAAGTGGTTATCATTACTGAGGTTTTACATGAATCTCATTAGTCCTTCAGGAACATGCTGAGTTTTTTCCATGAAATAAACCATGCTGACATGTCCATTTCCACATATGCAACCATCTCCATATCTAAGTTAATGCGCTATATATAGGATGAGCACACAAAAAGTTTCCACTCTGAAAATGATACAGAAAATAAATGCAGCATACTAGAACTTCACACCTATGTTGGTTGGTACAGGAAACCCAAAATTTTGTTTCATATGACCCAAGTGATCGTTGTTGCATGCTGCCGCCACTGAATTCTTCACAAAATATGAGTTGGTGTGTGCTGCAGGTGGCCAAGAAGAACCAGGAACAACTGTGCAACATGCATTTTACACACAGAACCATCCAGCCAGGTATCCATTAGTGGCTGGCACAGGACATTCAGGCAGAGAGGGTGTGTTTGCAAATGCAAGAGTTCTGATTGACCTGCTGTGTCTGACAGAAATGTGGACCATATTCAGGCTTGGTTCCTTTGCAGCCTACAACAATAATTGCCCTGATTTGAGTTGTAAGTTCCAGCTGCCACAATTAACCATCTCCAAAATTGTGCGGAAGTATTTGTGTATGAAACTGTAGAACCTGTCATTGGCTCAAGCTTTGAAAACAGACATGGCCATATGATACAAATTCTGCCATGAGGCCATAACCAGAATTGAGAGCAACAACTGCTTGCCCACAAGATTTATTTTTAGTTCAAGATGACTTGCCATATCAGTGGTAAAGTGAACCAGCCTATTGTCCTTGTATGGGGAACAGAAAATCCTCATGTTACCCTTGAGGATGACAGAGATGCAAAAAATTATGTTCTGTGTAGTTTCAAAGGGAAAGCTTTATGGATCCCCCTCCCCCCTTTTTTGGGGGCAGGGGCAGGCAACACTATCACAGCTAACTCTTACCTTGACATGCTGACATGGCCTCTGCCCCAGTCTTCCTACAAGATGGAGTGCCTTCTGCCATCCATATGGCTCTTCAGAACCACCTGAACACACTTTGCCTGGAGATGGATCAGTTGGGCAGGAGTCAGTGATGTGTGGTGCAGGTGGATGCCAAGATCGCCAGACTTAGCTCCATGCAACTTCTTGTTTGTGTGGCTACACAAAATACACAGTGTTTATACTGAGTCTGCCAGAGTTGAGACAGTGATTCACAGGTGTTGTACCTGCCATCACTCTGGGATAAATTGGATTATCATTTCAACATCTGCCATGTGACTTGTTGAGTACATATTGGATATCTGTAAGGTGTGTGCAAGTCTGTGAGAGTTTCTGTGCCAGTTCATGCATGTATAAAGTTCTAAATATGCCGTATTTGTTTTCTGAATAATTTTGGAGCTGTAAAGTCCTTTTTTTGCGCACCCTGTCTGTCATCTTTAAAAAGTCTCTTGGATTGTGTATCACAAAAAGTTAATGAGCAGTTTTGGTAATTGTTCTTGCATTTGTACAGTGCATTGAATATGTCTGTAAGATACTCAGTTCACTTACAGCCTTAATTATATATGTGTGTGTGTGTGTGGAATAATTATTTTATTAAACTTTGCTGTAGCCATCAAATTCTCCAACCACATGTGCTAGTGTTGTCCAGTACCCAAGGAGAAAACAAAGAGGCAGATCTGGATGGGGGAGAAGGGATAGAGCTGTAGACCAACACAGCGTACGTACTTAATATATCTGGATGTATGTGCTTTATTCATATTTTGCATATTATGAATTAATTTTTTCTGTGTGTGTGGGCACTGCATCAAGTAGTATACACACGGATGTATGAACATTCTCTGTCTTTGTTAGCTTAGAATGTACACACATTTCATCTTCACACTTAGTATGTACATATATCTTTATGTGTGATGAGCATATGCACCATGTACAGTTTATATGACTATTAGTTAACTAGTATTTAATATACCAAATGATACGAATAAGATCTGTGAATGAATGATTTTGTAATACAGTAGAACTCCAATTCTCTGGATTAATTGGGATGGCGAACCATCTGGATATGCAATAAATCAGGATAATTGGATTTTTCTTTGAAAATAGGCTACATTGGCAGTTTGAATTTTGGCCATTACTATTTACAGTATGTACCTCCATCTGAAGGGGACCGCAGTGTTTAAGGTGCTGTGCTACGAATCGGAAGGTTGCTGGTTCGATCCCAGCTGGTGTCATTGGAACTTTTCAGTGACATAAAATCCATCTGATCGCACTATGGCCCTGGGGTCAACTCAGCCTCTAACAGAAATGAGTGCCAGGTGTATTTCCTTGGGGAAAGGCAGCCAGTGCATAAGGCTGAAAACCTTACTACCATCCTGTGCCGTTGTCACAAAATCTGGGAACCGTAACTTCCTGGAACCCTCTGGGCCTGTAATGGTACTGCTTTACCTTTTACGTTTACCTCCATCAGAACCTTAGGTACCACACCTGATTTGAAGTTCTAGAAGCCTGTACTTGATCTGATAACTGGTAATTTCAAGGCAAGTTAGTTTTGTAGAATCCTCGACATATTTACCTGAAGGGCCAGGCTGATCTGGATAACCAGCATCCAGATAAGTGGAGATGTACTGTAGTATAATATGCTGACACAATACCTAATGATGTAAAATGTTTATAACATTTCTAAGTGGTTTATGCACAGACATGAGATAAAGACAGTATAGCACGTTCGAAACGTGATGGCACACGCACCGAAACCAGTTTTGGTCTTCCAGCGAAACGGATGAGTCCATTTAAATCGGCGGGGGTGTCAGTTCAGTTGAGTACTGGCAGTCGAGGAGTGCGGATCAGCGGACAGTGATTGTATTATCTTTAGCATGTACGTTGATCACAGCTTGAAAATGTCGCTACAAGGCAGGAAGAAGCGGGTAAAAAGAAGTGGTGAATGTGAAGTAGTTTACAATGTGTACAAATTCATGAAATCTGAATCTGAGGTGGGTATCACAATCCCTCTTTCAAAAGTGCAGAAGAGAGTCGCTGAAGCAACGCGTGTTAGCAGAAGAACTTTATGTAGGGTGAAAATGTGGGAACTGGTGTCACAATGGCATTTTCAACTCCGCACAAATTCAGACCAAAAGTTTGCACTAAAAGTGTCTTAGATAATTTCGATAAGGCTGTTTTGAGAAGAATAGTTCATAATTTTTACCTCACTCAGAAACAATGACCAACTCTGAAGGCAATCCACAGCAAAATGTGCAAATCCACTGGTTATGGAGGAGGTGTATCCTCACTGAGACTGATGCTGAGAAAAATTGGATTTAGGTAAGTTTAATTCTCTGAATAAGGGCTAGCGTGCACGAGCGGTTTTTTGTCGCAGCGTTGAAACAGCCGCAATGGCAGCTGGAATGGAACGTTCTGTTTTAAATGGAAGCAAGCGCACAGTTGTTTCACTGCACCGTTTAAATAAACGCAACATGCTTCATTTTCCATGCGGTGCGGTGGCTGTACTGTGGTTGGCGGTGGTAATGGAACATGAAAGAACATACCTGCTTGCGTGCACGAGCGGCAAAACAACTGCACAGCCACCAGTCTTCATCTGCCGTTCCAAGCAAGTGCAAACGTCTTGGATCTAGACTTCAAGATTTTTGACAGTGAGAGGTTAATAGCTAAGGTGGAGAAAAGGCCGGCACTGTACAATTGATTGATTGGCATTTGGGTTCGAGCTCCAACGGTCCCGATGCACCTAGGCCTTATATATTGGGCCCTTTATGCCCCATAATCTGTTGTCAACTCAGTGGAGCCCTGTTCGTTGCTAAAGTTCCAGATGGTCCCCAGACTTAACTTTTAATGTCCTCTGGATCCACGGAGGAGGAACCCAGATATCCTTCCATATATGGCGCTACAGCCCCTTCCGGGCCTTGGCCTCCCTCATAAGACGCCTCCATTCATCCCTATTTTCAGCGCTTCTCCTCCTTCCTCTTATATCCCCAGCAGTTGTAATGCATCCCTCTGGACCATGTCTGCCCATCAGGTTCTTGGTCTTCCCATTGGTCTTGTGGTGTAGAAGTTTCTGTTTAAAATCTTTTTTTTGGAATCCTTTCTTCTTCCATTCTTATTATGTGACCTGCCCATCCTAATCTTCTGATTTTAATGTCCTTCACGATGTTTGGCTCCTTGTAGAAACTGTAGAGTTCACTGTTCCATCTGGGATGCCAGCGTCCCCCTTCTTGTGTTGGGCCATATATTCTTCGCAATATTTTCCTTTCAAACGTGCTTAGCATCTGCTCTGCTGTTTGTGTTAGTGTCCAGGTTACACTTCCATAATATTGGCTTAATTAATGTTTTGTACAATCTTATTTTGTTGTTTCGATGGATTTGTTTAGATCGGGATATGGTTTGCAGGGAATTGTAGGCTTTATTAGCTGCCAGAATCCTTGCTCAGATTTCTTCTGTTTCATCATTGCTATCATTTATTACTGTCCCTAGATATTTAAATCTCCTGACCACTTTAATCTTGTGATCCTCAACAGTCAATGTTCCTCCCTTTCCAAGTCTCCTGTTCTGTACCATTGCTTTTGTTTTATTGACATTTATGATAAGCCCAACTTCTTTTGCTGTCTCTTTCAGCTCACCATATACATCTGAAATAGCCCTCTTTTTTCTACCCATGATGCTTATATCGTCTGCATATCCAGTTAATTACACTGATTTATGAAATATTGTTGATGTGGTTTGTACCGACAGTTGCCTCACTACGTTTCCCAGTGCTATATTAAAGAGGTTGGGTGTCAGTCCTACTTGATTTAATCCAGTTCATACCTTAAAGCCATCCTTCGTAATTGTTCCTATCTTTACGTAGTAGGTTGAGTTTTCCATACTTGCTTTCATTAGCCTTATTAGTTTATTCGGGATTCCAAAGTGTGCCATTATTGCGTACAGTTTGTCCCTTCAGATACTGGCATATGCTTTCTGAAAATCGACAAAGATCTGTGTATCTCTACATTATGCTCCCAGGCTTTTCCCAATAAATTTTTAACTGTAAAAATTTGATCTGTAGTCGATTTTCCTGTTCTAAATCCTGCTTGGTATTTTCCAATTATATGTTCAATGTATTTTTTAAGCCTATTATTAATAACTGTAGTTAATATCCTATACTCAGTGCATAGTAATGATATTCCTATGTAATTTTTGCATTTCAGTTTGTCTCCCCTGTTTCTGTATATTGGAACCCAGATATGCACTCATTTTTTCTCTCAAAAGTCCCAGTAAATGAACCCCCCCCCCCAGGTTCCCCAGCAGGGCCCTATGGAGAGAGCTGCCCACTTACAAGACTTTTTTTTACATGTTTCTCAAATTCCTCATAAAAATTCCCCTAAATAAAAAAAATTATCCCCCTCTCAAAGGCCCTAAGAAGTGTCCCTCCATTTTCCCCAAAAGCGGGGCCCCTGTGGAAACAGATATTCATTTCCAGTGCCTTACTTAGCATGTTTTCGGGGTCACCAGTAAAGGCCCCCACTCCTCCAGGTTCCCCTCACAAGCTCCCTCAGAGAAAGATACCCCATTCCTAGAGCCTTCCTTCATTCATCTTTCAACGTCCCCGTTATACGAGCCCCCTTCCAGGTTTCCCAGCGGGGCCCCTGTGGAGAGAGATTCCTGTCTCCAGAGCCTTTTCTACATAACCTTCTGGGTCCTCAGGGAAGGATCCTCCCTCCAGGTTCCCCTCATAGAGCGCCCATAGAGAGGAATGCTCCGTTTTCAGCGCCCACCTTCAACTATCTACCAAGAGTTCCCGGTGAATGGAACCCCTCCCCCCCACCATGCATCCCAATGGGGTCCCAATGGAGAGAGGTGCCCATCTCCATGCCCTTCTATACATAAGTCACCTCACCGGTAGACTAGCCCCTTGCCAGGCTCTCCCCAACAGAGAGACATTCCTATCCTCTGAGCCCTCCTCCCCATATCTGTTCCTCTAACATTACCCCTATTGGCAACAGCCTTAATACTCTCGAGAGGACATTTCATCTAAAGTACCCTGAAACTGCAAGCCGTCTCTCTGACAAATGAAGTTGTGTAGTATGCAACAAGTTTTAACTGTTACGTCACAGAAATCTGGGCAAACGTCAGTCGCATGGTGAAAAATTCTCCATTTATTACACACTATGCCAAATGTACATAACAGTATTCTTCTTGCCCAATCTGTAATTATATGTACGTGTGGCAACATCCAAATTTCTGCTAGAGTATGGTCGTAAAACATGTGACATAGCAAGTGCCTCGTGCTTGTGTAGCGTTCACACTGACTGCACCAGATCGTGAGCAAAGTGTGTGTTTCTTTCGCCGTCCGTGCGCACAGCCAAGAAATAATCGGCTGCTGCGGCAAAAAACCGCTTGTGTGCAGTAGCCGTAAGTGTGCGTTATGAATACTGGCACTCTGCCAAGATTACCTGTATATTCTGAACTTTAGTTACATGTTGCCTCTATATATTCATGCTTCAATTTTGGAACATTTTATATTGTAAGTGGAAGAAGACTTCTGATAACCGAAAGTTTATCGTGGAAAGACACGATATCCGGTCACTCAGAGTCAAGTACCTGCATGCTATCACAGCATATAGGGAAGAAGGGAGACCAATTGTGTATGCAGATGAAACGTATATACACAGCTCACATACGTAGTACAACATCCTATGCGTGGGATGACAGGTCGGGAGCAGGATTGAAGGCTCCTGTTTCCAAAGGGCGACATCTCATTATCGTCCATGCTGGTAATAGCACATGAAATTCGTTGTACTAAACACACATCTCACTGTCCAAATAACGTGTTTTTTTTAAGTTAAAATAAATTTGTTCTTTTTTAAGGTGGAGAGCGCAGTTTCATACCCAATGCTCTTTTAATATTCCGATCTGGTTCAAAAGTGGAGATTACCACGATGACATGAACCACGTAAATTATATGTATGGGTTTTGTAGTGTGTGAGTGTGTGTGTGTATGTGTGGGTTTTGTAATGTGTGGGTGTGTGTATGTGTGGGTGTGTGTAGGTATGGGTTTTGTAATGTGTGCGTTTTGGTAATATGTATACTAGCACTCTTCGGCTACCCTGATTGAGGTTTTTCCATGCTTTTTTCTCAGTTGTAAAGCAAATGCCAGGGGAAAACTTGCAAAGACGGGGCACGGCCCGCACTTTTGTGTGTAAATGAGTACTGTACTACTGCCACCGTGTGTCAACACAATTGCAGTTGACAAATATATCGTATCATATAATATGGGAAACAACTGAACTCACTGTGTCAACAGTAGTTAAATGTTATATGGAAACAGTGATGTTGAAATTGTCTAATTTCACTCCTTAATTCACGGCTTACCATGCTGCTAGCCAGCTTGTTTTTATTGTTGGTAATAATGCTGGATAGACCATGTTCCGACGTACAATGCAAGCCTGCTGGCTACCCACTTCATTCGCATCTTTCCCCTTCACTTCCCCTCCCGTGCGTCACCGTGTGCCATCAGGTTCTGGACGCGCTCTACCTCCTGATGATTACTTGGCTTAGCTGAAGCATGTTGAGGAGATAAAAGAAACTGAAACATTCAGATATATGTTATGCTCTGATTGTTGGATTTTTTATTATTATTAGTGATAAATATAAATTATATGTTTTTGTAGGGTATGCATTATAGCCTATGTTTTGTGTCTTTGATTACTGTCTCATTCTAATTTTTACTGGGTTGTTCATTTGAGATGAAGATAAAAGAATATCAATGATGAATATCAACTTACTGTGGCCATGGCTGCATAAGGGAAGTCATATGGAAAACGAACCTATTCAAAATTGTGTGATGCAAGAAATAAAGGTTATGAAGATGACAGTATATTGGATACCAAATTTGACTATTTGTCACTTTTATTCCTCTTTGCTTAAGCATCTTCATGACCGAACAACAGAATAAACATGTAAATTCAGAGTTAACTGTTTTTGTCACTGCATCTATGGACAGTAATATTGCTCCAACTGTATCTAAAAAAATATGCAAAGTTGATTGTGCTAGGTGTATTTAGTATCACTAACACAGTACGCGAAGTTAAAGGTAATTGCACAGCCCAATTAGTATATTTTATCAATACTGACATTTTGTTTCTCTTCTAGCAGAAAGATGATCGAGTCTCTGAAATTAAAACTGAAAAATGTGCTTTGAAGGAGACTGAAACTCTGACGGCTAATAGTCAGAACACAGGGACTGTTCATAGTAACAGCTGTAATTCAGTGTCTTTTTTAAACAGAAATAACCAAGGAGGTGGAAACTGGGCACACAGGAAGTATTACAGGAGAAATTATGGAAAAGATTACAGTTACTATAACAGGTCAGCAGGGAGAGGGAACAATCGTAAGTTTTCAGGATGTTACAGAGGTGCCTCTTCAAACAGTAATGATCAAATAGTATTAAATAGTCAAGCTCCATTTAAAGACAATGAAGGCCGTAGAATTTCCTCAAAGTGTGATAATTTAGTAAGTCGTCAGTGTAAAAACAAGAATGAGGCTGTAAATGTGAGATGTGCCTCTCCAGATTGTGTTGTTGGAACACAGAAGAAAGACACTGAGGTTACACTGAAAGGTGTAGCAGAAGTGACAACTTCCAAATCTGCAGATGTTAGAAGAAAACATGATTCTGAATCAGCAATGTCAGTTGTGAATGGTGGGAGAATATCCATTGTGCCAACTAGACCAAGGATGTCAGTTGTTCAGCTGCTGAAAGACTACAGTGAAGCTAGACAGCGGACAGAATTCAGCCGTAATTTCTATTCATGCAAGATATGCTTTCAGGTAACTTCCTCCATTTTGATTTGTGTATGTAGATTTCAGATGCAATTTGCTACACTGGCCATATTTTGCTGCTTAAAGCATCATGTTGCAGTTTTATGTCCATTAATCTCACAGAAAAAAGAGACAGGACTTCTTTACTGACCACTGTTAGTTGCAGTCAGTAGGATCTGTATTGACCCTAAATAGATGCATTTGACCTTTAATATTTGTTTTGCTCTGACAAATATGCACTATTTAAACACATTTATTTACATGTCAGCCTTTGTGTCTAGTGTAACCTCATTTTGCAGGATAAGCAGGGTTCCCAGTGCACTTGTTTTGAAGGCTGTGGGCATGTGTTTTGCAAGAGCTGTGTGGCAGAATATTTTGAAGTGCGAATAAAAGATGGTAGTGTGAAGAATATTTGCTGTCCAGAGGAGAACTGTACTTCAGAAGCAGTACCAAGTCAGGTCATTATTTAATTAGTCTACTGTAAAGTGTTTGGAATGTAGTGTGTTCAGAGGAGAACTGTCAGTCAGAAGCAGTGCCTAGTTAAGTCAGTATCACTTTAGTCTGCAGTAATGTGCATGAGATGTGCTGTGTTCTAAGGAGATGTGTATTTCGGAAGCAGTGCATAGTTAGATTCTGGCAGCTGCCATATTGAGAACACAGTCTGTCTATATTATAAAGACCAGTGATGGCAAGGTATCATCATACAGCTATGTACATGTTCGTGTAAAGTGTGCGTTATATTTGTCCGACCTTATCCAAGATTGAAATGTGTCAACAGATTACAGTAGAAAATTCAAAGTATGATCCTTCACAACAATCCATCTGGTGGGAGTTGCACTGTTCCATGTGGAGAGACAGACAGACATACAGACTGAATGGCTGATAGACCACCAGACAGATTAGGCTAATATTGACTTTTTGCAACTGCTTTGCAAACGTGCCTGAAAATGAAATGATAATTACTGTTCATAGAGAAGGAAATGTTTTGGAGATTTTTGTTTTGGGTGGAATAGAATGAAGCCATGCCTCCCTTAATACTGGCTTAGATGCTTACTATATACTGACATGTACTGTATGCACCAAATAAGTCTTTTACAGCACACACCATCTAAACAATATCACCAGTGGGGCTTATACTACAAGAGTTTTCATCTTGTTGATAACTCCTGATTATTAAATTCATTATGATGTAGCAGGATCAAGTTAGAGGATGTTACGAGTCTAACTCTGGGGGCCATCTGGAACTTCAATAAAGAACCCAGTCACTAATCTAATCTAAGATTAAGTTAAGAGCTAATCCCCCAGTTGTTCTGAAGTATATATTGAACGATGAAGAGTAGACTGTAATGTGGTAGTTGTGTTGAAATGTAAGTAACACTCATTGTAATTTGTGAGGGTAGAAGGAAGTTGGATCCCCACATTTAGGGGTGGAACTAGGAAAACATAAGAAATAATAATTGGCTACAAAATTTAAAGTTATTTATATATCTGTTTGATTACATGAATCATTCTGATTTTACAGGCCATGGAATAAATTGTTCACAGAACTTGTGGCTGAAGTTATTACGAAATCAATGCTGTTAAATTCATGTGTTTACCAAGTGATCTAAAAATGAAATTGTTTATTATCAGATTTAAAGAACAGGTGGGCATTAAAGTATTGTGTATAGACAGATCAAGCACAAGGTAGCCTGATAATGAGCAGTTTTGAATAGGGAGCCTTGCATTTACTTGCTATGCCTGCACATTTATTGTAGGCTGCTTGTACTTTTCTATTTCCATTCTGTTGATAGGTTCGAGAGCTGGTGAGTGCAGAATTGTTTTCACGTTATGACTCAGTACTTCTGTCAGCCTTGCTGGATACAATGGAGGATGTGCAGTACTGCCCAAGGCCTGTTTGTCAATACCCAGTGGCTCTGGAACCTGGAGAGAAGATGGCAATGTGTCCATCTTGTGGTTATGCATTCTGCATTTACTGCAAGATGGTATATCATGGCATTGAACCATGTCGATTCAGGTCTAGTAAGTACAGTTTTCATAAATTTATGAGATTTACTTGTTCTGCAGATTTATCCTCCATGTTTCTCACCACTTCAGTGTTCAGCTGTAGATAGTCCTGCCATTAGTTCTGTTACAACTTTCATGTTGTCCAAAACTGGAGACAGTGAGGCGGGAGGGTTGTAAGGATGGCTGTTTTTGAACTACTGTCCCTTCAGGCATTTGTGCCAAGGCAATTTGCTGTTGTCTGTCACGGCGTCAACATGGAGTGGGATATCAAGTAAAACCATGTGGCTGTGATTGCCCTTCCCAGTTGCATAAAATTTTCGCGAATGTTCATCTATCTGGCAATTAAACATTATAAGGAACTCTGGAGAGTTGAAGACAGGGTTCGTTCAGGACACCTGAGAAGTGTGAGGGCTGAATTCGCTATCAAAACATTACAGGAGTAGATTTGCCGAAATCCACTCTGGAAACAGGAGATCATGTCCTAAAAGCTGAATATATCAACCCAATCAAGTCATGCCTCATCAGGGATGACCTACACGAGAGCGCACTTCCGCTCAAAGGGACATCTCTTTACTCCTGCTCTGAAAGAAATCCAATGGACAAGAGCAAAGCGTCACCTGAGAACAAACACGAAAACATCCTCTTCAGGGCCGAGAAAATGTTCACCATCAAGGAGTGGTATAAGAACCAGAATAACAAGATTTGTGCTCAAACGTCCCTTCAGGTGCGTTCTGAGGGTGCAGGAGGTCATCACCCTTCCCACGTCAAGGTTTGGTGGGGGGTGTCCCATCAGGGGGTGACACCTCTTCATTTTTGCGAGAAAGGTGTGAAAGCTGGTGCCCACATCTATCAAGAGGATGTGCTACATGGAGTTTTAAAACCTCTTAACACGACTGTCTTCAGTGGTCAGAAATGGGTCTTCCAGCAGGACTCGGCTCCTGCTCACAAAGCCTTGACGACTGAAGAGTGGCTGCGGAGGAACGTTCCGGCCTTTATCAGCACCGAGAATTGGCCCTCAGGGAGTCCAGTCCTCAAACCCTTGGACTATAAACTGTGGGCTATTTGGGAAGACATGGCTTACCGAAAGTGTCACAACAACCTGGACAGCCTGAAGAAATCCCTCACGAAACCATCAGCAGAGATCCCCCTGGAGACTGTGCATACTGCGATAGCAGACGGGCTGGAGCATCTCAGGGCTTGCTTCGAGGCAGAGGACAGCCATTTTGAGTGACATTATTATAAATAAAACTTAAAACTACTGCTAATAAATTATTTGGTTTGAAAAGTGGATGTTCTGTTTCATGTTCCATCTAGGTCACAAAATCCTTGTAACAGAACTTATGGCAAGACTATGTATAAGAAACGTAAAGTTGTTGCCATGCTTAATTAAACACCACTCCATGAAGGAGTATTCTGTAGGAGTGGGTGTAAGTTCCAGGCATGAGACAGAGGTGAGTGCTCATGGTCATGCCCTGGCTGCTTTACCTTTGGGTAAAGAGCCCCTGTTACCAATTTGTTAGAAGGCCGAGTGTGCCCTAGACCCAGTTTGATCATTGGAGAAAACCATAATCCCTTAGATGTCCAGCTTGTTGTATTGTTGGTATACAAACTGAGTTTTTCTGGCTTGTGAGCTAAATTATCATAAGCAGTAGCTTCAAAATTTGCCTCTAATTAGTAACCTGATGTGAATAGACATGGTATTTAACACAGATGAGAAACGTCGCCTGGTGGAGGAATATTGCAATGCAAGCGAAGAAAGAAGATTGCAAATGGAACAGCGTTATGGCAAGAAACAGTTGCAGGCTCTGGTGGATACCTCACTGTCTGAGACCTGGCTCTTCAATAACAGCAAGAAATGTCCCAGTTGTAGTGCTGCTATAGAGGTAATCCACAGCAATTTTAAGTAAACTCGAACTTCTGTTGGGGTCAGGGAAAGAATGAACATGAGTTGTCGGTGTCCAAGCTGGTCATCTGTATCCACATTGTACTGACACCACATAACTCATCTTGGTCAGTGGTCAGGTTGATATTCTTGCTTGTTTACTTGATTATTATTCATTATTATAATCATAATTTTCAATGGTGATGCTTTATGGGGCCCCATTGAATCCTTTTCATCACACTAGATCAGATTCGGTACGTAACAGGAAGTGTAGATTTCAGACTCGTTGTTTGTGTTTTATTTGAAAATTGTTGTGTTATGTCGGAAAAAGCTTGTCTCAAAAATGTAGGTTTTTTACTTTCCCTTGAAGTGGCATGCGAGGATTTTAGTATCTTTATTTGTCACAGAAGTTACAAATGTTACATAATGCAGTAATGGTATCTACATCTGTTCTTCCTGTTAAATTTTACACTTGCAACTTGTTATATAAATTGCTTCTGTTTATCTTAGGCTAAAATGTTTGTATTCCCAAACTGATGAGGATTCAGGTCTTCTGGATTGGTATGCAGAGTACCGGGGTTATATTTTGCAGTAACATTCATCCTTTATCTTCAGCAGTTCCTGTGTCCCTGAAGTTCTTGTAGGGCTCCTCAACCCCCAAAGATGAAGCCGGTAACTTCTCTTGTAACATTGGGAATCAGTTATGGTGTCCTCAGTGTAGCAACCCAGAGAACCTTAACCATCAATGTCAGAACTGTGGGAACCTCATATCATATTCCACATTATTTCCATGTGAGATCTACCAACTGAAAATTTTTGTTCCATTCCTATTCATACTATTAATTCTTCTCTGTTGATTAATTATAAAAAATATATTTAACACTGACCCACACTGAATAATTCGTGCATCTTCAAGAAAGTTTATCCCATGATTAAAGCATCCAGGCTTATTAACCCTTAGCGTACCATATTAAATCCCATCTGTAAATCCCAGCTCGCCGAATTATTCTGCGGGGTATTTAAATTTTGCGCATGCTTTTCGAAAACACTTTAATATTTCGATAACTAAGCGAGATAAATTTGTGAAACAAAAAGCAATTTGTGGGGAAGGTATCAGACATTGCTCAGGATGCCTTAAAAATGCTGTAATATCCTTATTGCGTATTGTAGAACATACGTTTCTAAAAAAAGTTGTAAATATCCATGTTCTTTTACTTACATTGTGGTCGAGGCTCCAACAGTTTGCACGGAGAATGAAAGCAAATATGTCTTATAAGTCGTTTTTTGTGTGGTAATCTTCAAAACAACTTCGGTCCACACAAAGAGCCACGTCACACTTGACACATTTGAATAGCACAGTTCACGTCACGCCCCTTGCTGAACACACGTGACAGAGCCGCTGCTTTGGGTTGCGGCCAGGCCAGTGCTTATTGTGACGTGTCCAGTCTTCCGATGTTAGTAGAAGCTGGGGCTGGTCTTTCCATAGGCATGGATGTTTGTAACTCATGCCCAGACCGTGCCGGCATCTCTCTGATAAGGGTGAGATGAAAATCTCTGTGTGAAATTTTCTTCCCACCACATGAAGATAAAAGGATGTGACTGTTGACAATGGCCAAGTATGACAGGTGGAAAAAGAGCTTTTTTGTCCACCTCCATGTTAGGCGGCTGGCCAGGTAGCTATTGGCCAACCTATCTGAATTGTCAACATGCCCCATGTGACAGTTATAATCTGCCACAATTGCCGGCTTTATCGCATTCCCGCGTTCATCGCAATAATTGCCTTCTGTGGGTGGATCGTGAATGTTTGTCAGGAGGCACACAGCTCTCTTGTCCTTCCACACCACAGCCGTCAAGTCACCCCTGGTCCTTACTCGAATGTCACCACGTTTCAGTCTCAGTGTCTTGGGTTTGAGGTCCTTGGGCATCCCCTTTCTATGTAGCCTAACCGTCCCACAATAGAAAATTTTCTTCTGTGCCAAGTCGTCATATAGGTCAGGGGAGGAAAAAAGTTGTCCATGTACAGTTTATGGCCATATCCTTCTACACCCCTTGTCAGATTAGCCACTGTATTGTGTGTTGCTGTCAGGTGTTGTGCCGCTCTTTGTCTTTACCGAGGCACACATTCATGTCGTGTATATCCTGTAGAGTCACACAGTTTGAACATTTTGATGCTGAAACATTTGCGTTTTTTCGGGATGTACTGCTTGAAAACTGTCCTTCCCTTGAATTTCACAATGACTTCATCTACTGCCAAATATTCGGAAGGGTTGTAAAATTTTGAAAAGTTCGTCCTTATAATTTCAAACAAGTCTCGTATTTTCCGCAGTCTGTCATCTGT
>Ga0123355_10005553_pt1 | contig 18501 bp, 15 predicted proteins | sample TergutEmb28metaG_3_FD_89872 | JGI IMG/M metagenome (GOLD analysis project Ga0123355, IMG submission 89872) | Embiratermes neotenicus P1 segment gut microbial communities from Petit-Saut dam, French Guiana - Emb289 P1 | ecosystem: Host-associated > Arthropoda: Insects > Digestive system > Gut ... | reverse complement strand
GACTTCTCGCTCAATGTCTGCCCACTGTGTATAAAACTCATCATTTTTAGTGTTTTTTGCTCGTGTCAGGTTGGTGTTTGACATTTGATTTGCTCCTTCCGGCTCAAGCTGTTTTTTACTATCCACCCGTCTCCGACAGGTCTATATACAAATGTCCAAATTCTTCGATAAATTCCTTTCTACCGCGCAAGTTGTCGCCCAGCAGCATTTCAAACATTTCATTGGTTTTTTCCGCATCAGCCGGAATGACTTGAACCAGGCGGCGGGTGGCAGGATTCATAGTGGTTTGCCACATCATTTCCGGCTCGTTTTCACCAAGGCCTTTCGAGCGTTGCAAGCGGTACTTTGTTCCTGCTTTTTCTGCTTTGGCTACAATTTGGGCTTTTTCTTTTTCTGTATATGCAAAGTGCGTCTTCTTGCCGATGTTAATTTCGTACAGCGGCGATTCTGCTATAAAAACCTTGCCTTCCTGGATAAGGGTAGGGGTGAGGCGGTACAGCATAGTGAGTATCAATGTGCGGATATGGTATCCGTCGTAGTCGGCATCGGTGCATATAATGATTCTGCTCCAGTTTAGGCGGTTTATGTCAAAATCGCTGATATCCTTGGCTTGTTTATGCTTTATTTCCACGCCGCAGCCAAGAACGCGTAATAGGTCGGTTATAATTTCGCTTTGCAGAATACGGTCATAGTCCGCTTTTAGACAATTGAAAATTTTGCCGCGCACAGGCATAATCGCCTGAAATTCCGCATCGCGCCCTAGTTTACACGAGCCAAGCGCAGAATCACCTTCCACAATATAAATTTCACGGCGGTTGCTATCTTTTGTACGGCAGTTTACGAATTTTTCTACGCGATTGTTCAGGTCGATGCTACCCGTAAGCTTTTTCCGCAATGTGACGCGGGTTTTTTCCGCAGATTCGCGGCTGCGTTTGTTTGCAAGTATTTGAGCGGTAAGCCTGTCTGCGTCTGCTTTGTGCTCTATGAAGTAGACTTCAAGCTGCTTTTTTAAAAAGTCTGTCATAGCATCTTGAATAAATTTATTGGTTATGGCTCTTTTCGTCTGATTTTCGTATGAAACGAGCGTGGAATAGGAATTTGAGATAAGAATTAAACTTTCCTCTATATCGTTAAAAGTTATCCGTTTTTCGTCTTTTTTATAGTGGTTGCCTGCTTTCAAATACGCATCAATGGCATATACAAACGCGTTGCGCACGGCTTTATCTGGCGAACCACCATATACCAAATGGCTTGAGTTGTGATAGTATTCCAGTGCGTTCACATCGTTAGAAAAGCAAAAGACAATATCAAATTTTAGCCTATACTCCGGCTTATCGGGCCTGTCGCGGCCTTGTGTTTCGTGGGATAAAATACCCGGCTCTGTAAAAGCTGTCTCGCCGGCAAGCTCGATGATATAGTCGCGGATACCGTTCTCGTAATAAAACTTGAATGTCTCGCCGCTTGCTTCGTCATGTAAAATGAACGTTATCCCCTCGTTGACTATGGCTTGGCGTTTTAACATGTCTTTGTACCATTCAAGCGGCACGTTGATGTCTGTGAAAACGTCGCGGTCGGGCAGCCAGGTTATGGTGGTTCCTGTTTTTCTACCGTTGTATGCTTCCTTTAGTAAGCCGCCAACATTTTCACCTTTTTCGAAATGAATATTATAACGCCAGCCTTTTTGCAGTATTTCCGCGTTCATATATGCGGAGCTGTATTGCGTGGCACATAAGCCCAAGCCGTTAAGCCCTAAGCTGTATGTGTAATGGCTATCCTCGTCGTTGTTAGTATATTTTCCGCCGGCGTAAAGTTCGCAAAAAAGAAGCTCCCAGTTGTACTTTTTTTCGATAGGGTTGTAATCTACCGGTGCGCCGCGCCCGTGGTCTTTTACTGTAATAGAAAAATCTGCATGTCGGGTAATTTCTATTACTTTGCCGTAGCCTTCTTTAGCTTCATCTATAGAATTTGAAATAATTTCGAAAATGGCATGCTGGCAACCGTCCACACCGTCTGAACCAAAAATTACAGACGGGCGCTTGCGTACCCTGTCTGCACCTTTTAATGCGGTAATGCTCTCGTTGCCGTATTCTTTATGTGTACTCAATTTAGTGCCCCTTTACATCATTATCTTGCCCTAAACATGACCATTGTACCCCGCTCTAATTCAGTACCCGGCAAAGGGAACTGCTGGTAAATTCTATAGAGAAGCGGTTCAGGGGAGTCTGCATAATTATGATACCAATCATCGTCGTATCGCGGTTCTACATTTGTTGTTCTTGGTATGCCGTTCACGTTTGAACCTGTTTGCAACGTTAAGCTGCCAAGCAACACCGGCCTTAATCCCAGTTCACGCAGCAAAGATTCTGCCTGTGTTACCGAGACATCTGCTAGGTCCGGTACTAAAGCCATTTGTTCTTCTATACGTGTGTCCGGGTCCATATGGAAAACAACAAGTGAGTTTTGCGGCATCTGGACTCCGGGTGCCGGAATAGTATGTGAAACTATTGTACCGCGTCCTATAACCTGGAACCCGCCATTGCTTCTGTTACTTAAGTCATCAACGGCATTTACAAGGCGTTGCCCGCTATAGTCCGGCATTGTATCTGCACGCATAATATGGCTTTGCCAGGCGTCCGCAGCGTATGGCCCATCAGATGCCGATACACCTTTTAAGTTTATTAATTCTTCAAAGAAACGGCGCATTCTTGGGCCCAGTTCTCTACCTGCCCCATTGTAAGTATCTGCGCAAACTCTATCTACAACCATCAATACCAAAAATTGCGGATTCTCTATAGGAAGAAAAGAGATGTAGGTGTAAGTATCTATACCGTCGGCACGTACACCCTGTTGCCCGGTTCCTGTTTTACCGCCTATTGCGTGGCCGGGTATATGCGCCGTGTGTGCTGTACCGTTTGGAGCACTCACTACATTTTGCATTTCTCTGCGAATAAAATCGGACACTTCTTCCGAAATTACATTGCGCACTATAGTAGGCGTAGTTTCGTATACAACATTGCCCATGTCATCTATAACGTGCGATACTACAAATGGTTGCAGCATATTCCCGCCATTTATTAGGGCAGAATAGGCAGCAATTAATTGTATTGGGGTAGCATTAAAAGCCTGCCCCATAGAACTTGTTGCCAGTTGCACAGGCCCAAGGTCAGCACGGGAATACATAACGGCACGGCTGGAAACGGCGGCTTCCCCTAATAAATCTATACCTGTCCGCGAGGCAAAGCCAAAGTATCCTCTATAGCGGTAAAAATTGTCACGCCCAAGTAAATGCACGATGTCAAACATGGTTATATTACAAGAACGGTATATCGCTTCCCTAAGTGTCAAAGAGCCATGGTTTGTCCAGCAGGGAAGGGGTTCGCCGGCAACATATCGCCAGCGGCCGCAAAAAAACGGGCGATATGGGCTCATTTCCAATACACCTTCTTCAATGGCAGCGGCTATAACAACCGGCTTGAAAACAGACCCCGGTTCGTAAGAATGTATGATATGGAAATTTTGCCACATGCTTTGCATTTCATCTGCGCGTTGGTGGTCATTCATATAATCCCAGTTTTGTTGCAGCCAACGGTCTGTAATAAGGTTTGGGTTAAATGGGTCTGCAACGGAAAACGTAGGTGCTTGCGCCATTGCCAGAATCTCCATTGTAAAAGGGTTTACAACAATTTTGCCTACAAAGCGTGTATTCATTTCTGCGTATGTTTGGTCTACTATAGTTTGCGCTATGCGTTGAATATCACTGTCTAAAGTTGTGATAAGAGTGTATCCATCGCGTACAGGTATCGTTTCCGTTTCACCTTGCACAGAAAGCACTCGCCCCGGTGAGCCTGTAAGTTCTGCGTTAAAAGAAGCTTCCAGACCCCACCTGGTATCTCCTCTTGTAAAACCTATGACTTGTGGTGCAAAAAATTGGTCGTGGTAAAAACGCAACGATGTTCTGGTTTGATGGATATGCGGAAAATCGCTGCTGAGTGGTATGGCGATATCCGGTGTTACATCCCTAGCTACAATGCGATGCGATGCGCCGCGGGTGTTTACAAGATTGCCTTCGCTATCTGTTTGAAAATATTCCATAAGTTGGGCAATAGGAATCCCCAAGTACGTATTCAGGGCGTTTACATGTTCAGTAATCGCGGCATTCCCGGCAGCGTGTAAAAGGTTTACATCAATAAAAATTTCGAATACAGGAAGCGTAGAGACTATGGGTTGCATGTGTCTGTCCATTATTTCGCCGCGTGATGCCGGAATGGTACGGCTCACACGGTCTTGTTGAACCAGATGCTGCTGACGAACGGCCCTTTGCCGAAGGTCGTCCCCATCAACGTTTTGAATGTAAAATATATTGTAGCCAAGCACCACAAAAATGATGGAAATAACTACCCCAATGAATATGGCGTGCCTATCTCTTTGCTGTTTTATAGGTACCCTTTTTTTGTGTTTTTTTGGCATACTCTTTTTCTCCTTACTTTTATATTTTTTGGAGCATGTTTAATTTCCTCCAAAAATTCTGTTCATTAACCCGCTTGCAAACGTGCGGATATCTGCCCAGAAATAATTTTCTCTGGGTAGTAAATGCTCTGCTCTGTTAAGCGTTATATTGCTATGTGGCGGTACATAAATTTCTATAATTTGCGATGGGTCCGGGTGTATCATGCCTAGCCGTGTGGTTGCGATATATTCTATTTGTTCCAAAGAATAGCGGCCGCCTAGCTGCGAGTCTAGTCTCAAATTTTCACCGGAGAGTTCGCGCAGCTCATGAGTATATTGTGCAATTTGTCTTTCTATACTGGTAATTTGCGCATGGGTTAGCACAATAAACATTGCGCAAATAAAAATAACAATAACAGTGATAATTACAGCGCGTGGAATGCGATATTGGCTGGCTTCATTTTCAACAAGAAAGTAGATATTGCCACGCCTAAAAATGCTGGGCATGTTTCTTGACCCTTTAAGTACACGGTCGTACTTGGGTGCTTTTTTCTTTTTGCGCGGTAAAGGACGCCCTTTTTTGTTATTAGGTTTTGGCGAGGAACGGCGTTCCGGAGTAGGATTCCTTGAGAAATCTCGTCTTCTTGGATTAGGATCGCTTTCCGAGTAATGCTTACGGGCATTTGAGCTTTGCATTACATCATATCCTTTCCGCAACTCGTAATTTTGCGCTGTGGGCGCGTCGGTTTACCTTTAATTCCTCTTGCGAGGGCAGTATTGGCTTTTTTGTTATGATGCGAACCCCCGGCTTTTTCCCGCATACACAGTAGGGGATATCCCTTGGGCATTCGCAAGGTAGTGCTATTTTTTGAAAAGTAGTTTTTACTATGCGGTCTTCCAATGAATGAAACGTGATTACGGCAATGCGCCCGCCCGGGGCAAGACAATTTATCATGTTTTGTAAAACGTTGCCAAGTGGGGAAAGTTCGTTATTTACAGCAATGCGTATGGCCATGAAGGTACGCATTGCAGGGTGCGGCATACCGTATTTTTGTTTTGGAGCTGCTTGTTCGATAAGGGTTGCAAGCTGCTGTGTGGTTTCGATAGGGGAACTGGCGCGGGCAGTGCATATTGCCCGGGCAATGCGCCTGGAATGGCGCTCTTCCCCGTAAGTAAAAAATAGATCTGCAAGGTCTTTTTCGGCATATGTGTTTACAATTTCACGGGCAGTTAGGCCTGAACGCTTGTCCATCCGCATGTCCAGCGGGCCGTCGAAACGGTAGGAGAAGCCGCGCTCCGGTGTATCCAGTTGATGGGAAGATACGCCTAAATCCAGCAGTATGCCATCTACTGCAGGGATGTTTAACAACTGCAAAATTTCCGGCATATCGTGAAAGTTGCCGCGCACTGCTGTGAACGCATTGCCGGATAAACGAGAAGTTGCGGCGGCAATGGCGTTTTCGTCACGGTCTATGCCTATTAAACGTCCGGATGGCGGCAACGCATCCAATATCAGCTTAGAATGTCCGCCGCCGCCCAATGTTCCATCTACATATATACCGCCACGCTCCGGGTTTAGGGATGCTAAAACCTCACGGGGCATGACAGAAGTATGGTTAAAATCCATTTGATGGGTCGTCGTCCACTATTGAGTCAGGATCAGAGCCTATTCCCGTTCCCGGCGGTGGGTCCGAATCTGTTGTTGTATCATAATCAGGTTCAGGATGTGGCCGCATTTGGGTAGGGAGATCGGAAAAGTCTTCCTCAGGCTCTTGTGGTGGCGGTGGGGGTGGTGGAATGGTTTGCCCGGGCAATAATGTCATAGGCGGCCCGTCGGTAGGCGGCTGCCACTCGGGGTCTTCCCATGGGAAGTTAAATTCAGGAGGTTCGCAATGCGGACAAATGATTCCGTCCAGAACAGGTTCCGGGAACCCGCCGAATACGTCATGCCTGCTTATGCCTACTCTGGTACTTATTGCGTCTGCGTGGCAATATGGCCCAACCAGGTATCCATGCGTTACGCAATATGTGAACTCCACATGCCAATCGCAACGTTGTGTAGGCACATGGTGGGCATCCATAATAGCCGAATGTGCGCGGTTACCACGGGAATCTAAACGGCAAAGCTCACATGCTAAAAGCCCGGAGTCCCTACATAAAGTAGCGGTTACAAGCCTGCCCTCGCCGGGGCGGATAAATTGGCGTGGCGGCAAGTTTTCGTGTATTTCTTGCATTATAGTACGCCAGGCAATCAGATGGTATCCGGCAACTCCGCTGGTCATACGTTCGTTATTATCGTTACCCATCCAAATAGACGCCGTAAAATATGGTGTGGAGCCGGAGAAGCCAAGGTCGCGTCTATCATTTGTTGTGCCTGTTTTACCCGCAATCGGAATGTTTTGGCGAAGTTGTGCATTGTTATGCCAGTTTGCGCGGTGTCCGGTTGCACCGGGTGCTGTCATTGTGTCTTTCATGGTATCTATCAGCAGGTATGCGGCTGTTTCTCGGAAAACTCGGGTTGGGTTAACCGGGTTTTCTAAAAGAATTTCACCACGGTAGCCAAGAACCTTAGTATACAAAGCAGGTGCATTGAACATCCCTTGATTTGCAACCATACCGTATGCGCCTGCAAGTTCAATTAAATGAACGCCCAAATGCATACCGCCAAGGGATACCGCCGGCCCGTCGTGCCCGTCTACGATGGTAGAAATGCCCATATTACGCAAGTACGCAAACATCGCATCTACGCCAACATGGGGGATTGTATGGTCTACAGTTGCGCGGGCAGAAACTACATTTTTAGAAACGTAAATAGCACGGCGTGCGGTAGTGGGCCCATACCACCGGGATGACCCCCAAAAGTTGCGTGGTGTCCATGGTGTGCCGGTCCACGGGTCGATATAAGTCCATGGCTCGTCTACAATAATGGTTCCCGGATGCATAATGCCCATGTCGAAAGCCGGGCCGAATACGCCTATTGTTTTTAATTGGCTGCCAGGCTGGCGGTGGGATTGTGTTGCACGATTGAACGTACGGTTTGCACCGCTTTCACCGCGTACGCCACGCAAGGCCAAAACATGCCCTGTGTGGTGATCCAGCAGCACAAATGCGGATTGTGGCTGCGGGGTAAACAGCGGGTGATTTTCCACCACAATATCTTGGGCGGTCATTTCGGCATCTAAAACTTCCTGCATCCATGCTTCTGCTTTATCCATTGAAAGCACATTACGCATACGTTGGAAGTTGCGGGTTTGGTTGGTTACCGTATTGTATAACGAAAAATTAAATTCTACATCGATAGAAAAATCAGACATCGGCCAGTAGGACTCGTCTAAGAAGACCCTGTCTACAACGGCTTGCATCTGCGGGTTTTGGGTGGTGTATATACGCAACCCACCGCCAAATATTTGTCTGTTTGCCATATTTCTGTCCCAATTATTTTTGCGCATTAAATCATCACGCACAGAGTCCAGCAAAGCATTTGTAAAGCAGTCGTACTGCGATATAATTGGGCGTGTTGTGCCTGCTTCTGTACGCACAATGGTAGAATACACAGCGCCTATCATCGTGCCGTCCTCAAGTTCTACTTCTTTTATTGCTTCGTCAAATTCTTCCTGTGTAATAAACTCCAGGCGGAGCATATTTTCAAGTACAAGCTGTGTTCTCACCCAGTTTGCTGCCGACCTGGTATCCGGAGGGAAGCGAGATGGGTTTTGCGTAATGGAGGCAATGGTTGCAGCTTGGACAATGGATAAATCCCACACATCTATATCGTAGTAAAACCGCGCAGCCGCTTGAACGCCGTAGTTAGAGCGGCCAAGGTTGATAATATTCAGGTAGGATTCCAATATGAAATCTTTTGCTTCCATGCGGCAGCCATAATATTCTGTTAGTTCGCGTTCCCAATTCACTGCAAGATATTGCTCTTGCAGTTTGTAGACAAAATTGGACTCGAAGCGGTCCAGCATGTTTTTAATCAGCTGCTGCGTGATTGTACTGGCGCCTTCGGTTCTTGCGCCGCCGGATTCTACAAGCCTATGTGCGGCACGTCCTATGCCGCGTATGTCTATGCCGTTATGTTCAAAGAAACGCTCATCTTCTATGGCGATAAAGGCATGTTGTACATGCATGGGAATTTGTTCGATAGAAACGAATGCGTGATTGTGTCCGGCGTGCAAAGGAAATTCTTCACCTGTATGGCTACATACTATAAATGAAGTGCGATATTCGGAAATGACCATATCCGTATTCAGTTCCGGCGCGTTGCTTAAAATACCAAAGTACATGCCTACGCCACCGCCAAGCAATGCAAAGCCGGCGATAAGCACCAAGCCTAAAGTGATGCGTAGAACCAAAAGGCTCACTTTATTGCGCACACGCGTAGTGTGCGGGTTTTGTTTACGTATATTTCGTTTTTTGCCCAAATGGGAATAATCCATATTTTTCACCTCATAAAATTCACTTAATCTATGCCATTTACGTACTGACATAATTCTGACATAATCTCATTATACAGCAAAAACACTTTTTCGCAAAGGATTTGTACCGCAAACTACGGCAATCTTTGAAATTGCCTTGTGAAAATGTCAATTCGTGTGTATAGTAATGACGATATTTTTAGAAATGAGGCACAATATGAAAGTGAAAATATTTTTTGTTACGGTTGCTGCGGTTTTACTGATTGGCATAAGCGCATGTGGGAACAACAGGGAAGCAGTATATGAGCGCTACATTTCAACTATAGCAGCCGATGTCTATGAAGTTGAAGAACCTATCGTACCGGACGAAATGGAAGCGATTGAATATATCGAAACGACTGAACCCACTGAAGCGGAAATATTTGACCATACACGAGAAATTGTAGTACCGGACTTCCAAAACTATGACGAAGAACGCATGGCACGCAACCAGCTATGGGCAGACCTGGCTGAGCAGGAACGCCACAATCCGGACAGGATATCCGAAATGGAAAACCGCGAAATTCCTTTTGGCGAGGTAACCATGCGCTTTAGATACAACGTAATAGGCGAAAGGCCGGAAAACGGGCATGCGCTTTATATCGCGCTACACGGCGGCGGGGGCGTGCCTGCAGAAGTCAATGACCAGCAATTTGCGCATATGCAAGTATATTACCGCTGGGGCGTTAGAGAAGGCATTTATGTGGCTACCCGCGGCGTGCGTGATACTTGGAATACGCATTTTAATTACGAATCGTTTCCGTTGTACGACCGCCTGATAGAAAATATGATTTTGTTCTATGGTGTAGACCCTAACCGCGTTTACTTGATGGGTTTTTCGGCGGGTGGCGACGGCGTTTATGGCGTAACGCCAAGAATGGCGGATAGATTTGCTGCGGTAAGTATGTCTGCGGGGCATCACAATTGGGTTAACCCGATAAATTTTATGCATACGCCAATCATTTTACAGTGCGGCGATAGTGACATTGCTTTTTACAGGCATATCGAAACGGTGAATTTTGGTGAGCAACTGCGTGACCTTGGTTACACTTTTGCGCTTAACATTCACGTGAATATGCCGCATAACTTTGTAGATAATTCTGCTGCAAGCGAGCCGCAACGCGTATGGGCAAACCCTTTTGCCTGGCGCGATGGTGAAGAATCCGATATTATAGAAATAGACACAAACGCCGTTCGTTTTTTAGAGCAGCACGTACGCCAGCCTTTGCCTAATGAAATCGCCTGGCACTTGGGGACACGTGCAGATATGCGCTCTGTAGAGTCGTTTTACTGGCTGCGTGCAAGCTATGATGTAAATGATGGTGTTATCAGAGCGTGGCTTGATAGCGATGAGAATTTTATTCGCATAGAAACTGACGAATATGTAAACGGTGCGTTTTATATTTTGCTAAACCGCCAAATGGTGGATTTTGACAGACCTGTAATTTTAGATGTGAATGGTGATGTTACAGAAATTACCGTTGAATCAAGCCGTGATATTTTGTTGGAAACAACATTGGAACGCCTTGACCCTAATTTTCAATTTACAGCGAAGATACGCGTAGAGTAGGGATAAGTATGTTGGGAAACACACCTTGTTTATATGTTGTAGCCACGCCAATAGGCAACTTGGAGGACATGACCCCACGGGCTGTCCGTATTTTGAGTGAAGTAAATATGATTGCCGCAGAAGACACCCGCCACAGCAGGGGGCTTCTTTCGCATTTTAATATAAAAACTCCGATGTTTTCCTGCCACAAATTTAACGAGGAGAAGCGCGGGGATTTTTTCATATCCGCATTGCAAGATGGCAAAAGTATCGCGCTTATTTCGGATGCAGGTACGCCGTGTATATCCGACCCGGGGCATAAGCTTGTAAATATGGCGCACCGGGCGGGTTTTCCTGTGGTTGCGGTTTGCGGGGCAAGTGCTGTAGTTGCTGCATTGTCGGTTTCCGGGTTTGATGTGTCGCGGTTTAGTTTTTTAGGCTTTTTGCCGCGGACTAGGGGTGATATGCTGAAAAGCTTGGCGGGTGTTTTGCCCGGTACAGTTGTATTCTATGAATCTCCAAAGCGTATTGAGGCGACACTTCACATAGTTGCAGAAAAATATCCGCAAGCGCAAATTTGCCTGTGTAACGACATAAGCAAAAAATTTGAACGGTTGTATCGCGGCAAGGTGGCTGAAGTTTTGGAAATGCTGGCGGACAATGCGTATGCGCAAAAAGGCGAATATGCCTGTGTTGTGAATGTAGCCGAATTGCCGCAAGAAATAGTAAACGAAGACGAACCACTGCCAAGTTCGGAAGCATTGCTTGTGGATATAATGATTAAAACCGGCTGCACACTGAAAGATGCAGGCGCAGAGCTTAACAAAATGCGCGAGGACTTGAACAAAAAGGCGATTTATACGGCAATGTTGAATGTGAAAAATCTTTTTTTAAGTGGTGGCTGAGAGGCACCACTTAAAAAAACGCATTAAAAAACCCTATACCTGCTAGCAGGTATAGGGAATGTATAAAAAACGTCTGACATCAGGCGTAATTTTGGAGGTTACAAAACGCTTATGAAAGCACTAACCCTACCCCACGGCAACATAAAACTACCCGCATTCTTCCCGGACGGCACAAGAGGTGTAGTACGCTGTGTAGACGCCGCCGATTTGAAAGCATGTAAAGTCCCTGGTCTTGTAATGAACACATACCACTTGATGACCAAGCCCGGCGCAAGCACCATCAAGGCACTTGGAGGACTCAATAAATTTGCGGCCTGGAATAATCCTATCATAACGGATTCCGGCGGGTTTCAGGTGTTTTCGCTCATTCGCGAGAACGCCTCTTTCGGCGAAATCCGCCCGAATGAAATCATTTTTCGCCGTGACGGAAAAAAAACCGTGCTTTCGCCGGAAAAATGCATACAGTCGCAATTGGCATATGGCTCTGACGTGCTTATGGCGCTGGATTACTGCACCCACCCCAACGACCCGTACGAACGACAGGCAGAGTCTGTGGATGTGACCATCCGCTGGGGGAAGAAATGCATGGAGACTTTCACAAAATCAGTCAAAAATGGCGATGAGCGGCAGCTTTTTGGTATAATCCAGGGCGGCAACGAAAAATCCCTTCGTAAAGCATGCGCCGAGGCACTTTTGCAAATGGGATACAAGGGCTTTGGTTTTGGCGGCTGGCCATTGGACGAAGACGGGCGGCTTACGGATGAAATTCTTGCGTATACGGCGGAACTTGTACCCGATGGAATGATAAAATATGCGATGGGCGTTGGCCGGCCGGAGAATATCGTAGCTTGTGTACGCATGGGATACACGCTTTTCGACTGCGTTATTCCCACCCGTGAGGCGCGGCATAACCGCTTGTATGTTTTTAACGAGGAGTTCCAGAAGCCGGAAGATATAGATCTTAGCCGCAACTTCTACCGCTACCATTATATTTTGGACGACGAGCATAGGCGGGATGGCCGCCCAATATCAAGCTTGTGCGACTGCCACGCCTGTACAAATTACTCCCGCGCGTATATCCGGCATTTGGTTAGCATTGGCGATAGTTTAGGACATCGCTTGGCCACCATGCATAACTTGCGGTTTTACACCATGCTCATGGAGACTTTGCAAACATGATAACCAGCGCGAAATATAACATGCTATACCCGCCATTAGTAGAGCGCATATATGTAGAGGAAAGCCGCAAAGGTGGCAAAGACTGCGAAAAGGCGGTAAAGACCCGCTTGCACCAAATGTTTGGTGCATATGCACAAGGAAATGCTCATAAAAAAGCGGCAGTTTTGCTGCAGGAGCTGGAAGCGGGCAAGGATGTAAAGGAAATTTCTACCGCAATAATGGCACTGCATGCATCCACAAAAGAACGCTTGCCGCACCTGGATACTTTTTGCGCGTTTGTGGCTAATCACACGGGCAACGTAGAAACCATCATGGATTTAGGCTGCGGGTTTAACCCGTTTTCTATTCCATATTGGGCGGAATACAAGCTGAAAATGTATTACGCATACGATATCGACACACGCACAAAAGACCTTTTGAATCGTTTTTTTGCGTACTTGAAGTTGCCATCCACTGCCAGTTGCGCAGACCTGGCAGTGGAAACCCCTTCACACAAAGTAGATTTGGCTCTAATGTGTAAGCTGGTACCGGTATTGGAAGCCCAAGCGCATGGGCGCGGTTTTGAACTGGCAACGCAGCAAAACGCAAAATTTCTGGTCATAACATATCCACTAAAAAGCTTGGGCGGCAGGGAAAAAGGCATGGGCAAAAATTACGCCGCCCAGTTTGAAAATGCACAAAAAGAAGAGGCTTTAGGTGACTATGCCCTTGTAGAATGTAAAGAAATCGGCAACGAGCTGGTGTATGTTTTGGTGCGTAAGCAATGACTATACTTAAAATTTCCTACATCAGGTGAATCTAATTTACGTCAAATTGCACAAACCACGTAGGGACGACCGCCCTCGGTCGTCCGTAAACTGATAACGAACGGCTGATTTTTGCGCATTGTGGCAAAACCCGGACGACCGAGGGCGGTCGTCCCTACAAAAATGTGCGTGATTCTTGTACATATTCATATAAATTAGATTCACGTGTTTCCTACATTTTTGCCTGTAAATATGCTATAATAACGTATAGGAGGTGTTTCAAAATGAAGCAGAAATATGTACCAATAGAAAAGCAGTCAAAAAAGAAGCAAAAAGAATTTCACGCCGCACAGCGCAAAACCTGGGGCAGTATGTGCCCTGTCACACGAAAAGTACCAAACCTAAAAGCATATAATAGAAAAAAATCCAAATTCCGGTATGGCCATGAACGGAATTTGGATTTTTGCATTCTTCTTAATTTTCCTACTTGCAATATTCAAAAAATTCTAATCTTTCCCCATCCGGCCCTTCAAAGAAGACATTTTTAATGCCGCCAAGAATAGGTGCGGAACCTACTGTAGAAGCGTCAATTTCAATGCCATTGGCTTTTGCGTTTGCGATAGCGGCTTCTATGTTATCTACCGCCATGGCAACATGGTCTACTACACCTGCGTTGCGGGCTGGCAAATCTTTTTGCTCCACCAATTCTATTAAGCAATTGCCCGCGCTTAAAAACGCAAGACGAATGCCCATAGCTTCCTCTTTGTCTACGGCAAACCCCAGACGCTTGTAATAATCCATAGATTTGTCGATATCCTTAACAAAAACCCCGATGTGCGCCAAACCTGTAACTTTTCCTGTACTCATGAATACCTCCTACATATTTTTGTACCCATTGTACATAACTTTTTGCAAAGATGTCAAATGTTAACGGTCAAAAAACGCATTCATATCCGCAAAAATTTGCCTGTGGCGATACCTGGCAAAATGAATCATATTGCGGTGGTTGTACTCCGCAAAATCCATGGTAAACCAATACGGATATTTACCTGCGTTAAGCGCATGCGTAAATTCGTTTATGGAAACTGAAAGTAAATAATTGAGTGTTTCTGTTACGGTTTGCTCGTTTACTACGTTGTCGGCGATATCGTGCATTATCTCTGTAAAACGTTGTTGCATATCCGGGCGTGAGAGGATGTTTGCTAAAAGCCGGCTTCTTGGCTCGTCACTGGCAATTACCCTATAGAATGTGGGTTTGGTATAGTCATCGCCATATAGCCCCAGTGTCCAATCCAAGTCGAATATAACATATCGCCAGCGGCCATCCGTTTCGGGAGTTAGCCCAAGTTCCGGGCCGGTGTACCGCCAACGCCTTAGGTTATTGTGCGGCCAGTCCTCGTTACCCATAAATATTTGGAAGGCATAGTAAAATAGCATGTTTTCGATATCTACCAGGGCTTCCAATTCCGCAAAAATATCATCATCAAGTAGATTTTTGTAGCCGAAGCTGTTTTTGTGCGCGAGGTCATCTATTATGCGTTGGTCATCCGTGTCAAACCACCATTCTCCCATGCCTACAAGGTCGAAATTACGGGTAGGCGTGTTGAATAAGTTTTCCAGGTACTGGTCATTAAAGCGCACTTGAAGCCATGCAAAGCCGTAATATTCGCCATTGACAAACACCGCAGCAGGCCTTACGGGGCTGACGGCTGTAAACCCGGCGTTTTTTGCCAGAATAGATCCAAGTTCGTGGCGGAAAATGCCGTGATACCTGTCGTTGGCGCCATTGCGCAGGATTAGCGTATCGTAACGGGTAATAGGCGAGCCGTCGTGCGCCATTTCCCACGGGAAAAAGTCGAAGTGGAATTGCCCGTCGCCCGGTGAATGCTCCCGCCGCGCAATAATACGTATGGATTTCTGCCCCAAAGCCCGCGACCATCCGCCATGCGTGCGGATACCTGCGGCTTGGGTAAATAACCGTTCACCATCGGGAGAAAAAACCTCCATGTACGCCGGGCGTTCGGCTTCCCTCCCGCGTAAATTAAAATTGGCAGGGTCCGGCGGGATAACGTCGTGACCGGGATTGTCCCTGATAAATTCCTCCCGGATTATGCCCGGCACAAAAATACCGTTATAGTGGCAGAATAAATAATCCGGGTTGGTGGAAATTGAAAAAATAAGCGTATCGAAACGGTTGGCAATGTTTTGTCCCATAAAAAATGTTTGGGTTAGCGGCTCGGAGATTTGGTCGCCATAAACCGCAATGGCCCTAAGCACCGTACCGCTGGTAGCACCCACCGGTTGCAGCCGCAGAGGACGTGTAAATAATGTGGATGCTGTAGTGGGCGATGTGCCGTCGGTAGTGTAGTAAATCCTGGCATTGGGGTTGGATGCAATTATATCCACAGCCACTACACCCGTGTGGAAATGTTCTGTTTCGGAAAAGGCCAACAATAATTCGCCGCCGCCCGTTTCTGCCAGGGCGGCTATGACTTCCGGTGAAAATGGCTGGGGTTCTGCTGCGGTTTGAGGGGAATCGCCATCCCGAAAAAACAGTATAGAGGCCGCAGCTACAGCCATAATTAAAATTGCACAGGCTATAATAAGGGGTTTATTTTTAGTCATTATGGTTCTCACTCCTTGCGCTATGCACACACTTATGATATCGTGACATTCTTATTACATTATATCATAGGAGTGATTTTTTGGCTAAAATTTTACGAACGGGAAGTATGTCCAAATGTATAGGCTGCTTTACATGTATGCTGGTGTGTGCAGGGGTTAATTCCAAAAGTCATTCTGTGACAAAAAGCCGGATAAAAATCCGCACGTATGGCGGTGTTTCCGGCAAATTTGTAGACACGGTTTGTCACGGCTGCCGCGAGGCCGCCTGTGCCGAGGTTTGCCCCTCCGACGCGCTTGTACCCAGGAAAGGCGGCGGCGTAATTGTAAAAAAAGACGCCTGCATAGGCTGCAAGCGCTGTTTAAAAACATGTTCCGTTGGCGCAATAGATTTTTGCGAGGATACCAAACTGCCTATTATATGTCACCATTGCGGCGTGTGCGCACAGTATTGTCCGCATAAATGTATGACTTTAGAGGAGGTGGCGGAATGATTTATCAAAGAACCGTGCGCGTATTGTTTATAGATATGCGCACTCAAAAAATCCGCATAGAAGAACGGGAAGACCTGAACAAATACATGGGCGGCGTAGGCGTTGCGTCAAAGCTGCTGGAAGAGAATATGCATGCAGATCTTTCCCCGCTGGACCCGGCGCAGCCTATTGTGTTTGCTATCGGCCCGCTTTCAACGATATATCCTGTGATTACAAAGGTTGCCGCCATGTTTATTTCGCCGCTAACCGGCGAGCTTGGCGAGTCTTACGCCGGCGGGCGTTTGGCCCTGAGTATGCTTTCTGCCGGGTTTGACGCGATTGTGCTGGATAACAAGGCCGACAAGCCCTGCTATATTTCAATTTCCAACAACGACGTTATTTTGCGCGACGCCCGCCCGATGTGGGGCAGCGAAAAGGATAATATCGGGCGTATCATCCGCTTCGAAGAACAGCACGGCGGCAAGCGTTCTATTATTCGTATTGGTGTAGCTGGAGAAAATCAAGTTTCTTTTGCAAATGTTACAGTTGACCGCTATCGCCATTTTGGACGGCTGGGATTTGGGGCATTATTTGGTGCTAAAAATTTGAAAGCCATTAATATTGCCGGCGACCGCAAAATGGACATCGAAAGCTTCCCCCAATATTTTAAAACATTCCGCAAACTGTATGATATCTGCGCCAATTCCGGCACCATGGCAAAATATCACGATATTGGTACGCCGGTAAATGTGCTTCCGCTTAATGCGGCGGGTGCGCTGCCTACACGCAACTTGCAGGCAAATAAATTTCAGTATGCGCATAAAATTAGCGGCGAGGCGTTTTCGGAAGAACGTCAGGTACGCAAGCTTGCCTGCGCTGGCTGCCCTGTAGGGTGTATTCACATAGGCCAGTTTAGGCGCGAGTTTAACGAAACCGGGTATGAATACGAGACCATCAACGTAGGGTACGACTACGAACTGATATTTGCCCTTGGTTCTTTCTTGGGCATAAGCAACTCCGAGCATATTTTAGAACTCATCGAAGAAGTAGAAATTGTAGGGCTGGACGCAATGAGTGCCGGTGTTGTTTTAGGCTGGGCCACAGAAGCGTTGGAGCGGGGCGTTATATCCGAAGCGGAAACGCTGCTTCCGTTAAAATTCGGCAGCCACACAGAGTATTTGACGGCAGTGCACCATATCGCAAATGTGAAAAATGAGTTTTACAAAAACCTGGGCAAAGGCGTTAAACATGCGGCAGAAGTGTATGGTGGCCAAGATTACGCCATGCATATAGCCGGTAACGAAATGCCGGGTTATCACACAGGCTACGGCGCGCTTTTGGGTGCGGCAGTGGGTGCGCGTCATTCCCATTTGGATAATGGGGGCTATTCTATAGACCAAGAAATGAAGCCCTTAAACGTAGACGAAATGGTTGACGCGTTGCTCAAAGAAGAAATAGAGCGGTGTATGCTAAACTCGCTGGTCATTTGTCTGTTTGCGCGCAAAGTGTACGACAGGCAAACCATTATAGAAGCCTTCGAGGCCATTGGCGTGCAGATGACAGAAGAAGAAATGGATGCGGTTGCCAAGCGTACCTATGCCACAAAGCTGCGCATCAAAAAGAAGTTGGGCTTCGATTTGAAGGATATCAAATTCCCGAAAAGGTTTTTCAAAACGCCGGCCATGCAAACTGTAATGAGCGAGGATATTGCCCGGGAAATTTTGATGAAGTACCGCGAACGGCTGGAAGGACTGGATACTGAAGCATGAAAATAGTTGTTAACTATGTAAAGGGCAGGTGGGAAATTGACCTGCCCGAGGGTGCTACCGTTGCAGATGCTATATCTGCTATTAAAGTGCCTGTAGATGATATCGGTTTTGCTATTATTGATGGCAAAGTGGTACGGAAAGATTACGGGCTAAAAAACGGCGATGAAGTAACATTGTATGCGGCTATTGTGGGCGGATAAAAAAAGGAAGGCTGGCAACCTCTGCCAGCCTTCCTCAGGCTGTCAAAAAACCTCTTTTTCGTCATTGCGAGGAGGGCTTTAGCCCGACGCGGCAATCCAGAAACATGAGTATTCCACTATTTCCTGGATTGCTTCGTCGCTTCACTCCTCGCAAT
>Ga0123355_10005552_pt1 | contig 18501 bp, 18 predicted proteins | sample TergutEmb28metaG_3_FD_89872 | JGI IMG/M metagenome (GOLD analysis project Ga0123355, IMG submission 89872) | Embiratermes neotenicus P1 segment gut microbial communities from Petit-Saut dam, French Guiana - Emb289 P1 | ecosystem: Host-associated > Arthropoda: Insects > Digestive system > Gut ... | reverse complement strand
TCATACTTTTTATACAGAGTTTTGGCATGCTGGTAGGCGGTCTATAGTTAGAGCCGGAGATTTAACACATACAACTACCGGTGATGGCAATCGACTTTATTACACATTTTATCTGTGGCCAAATTGGGCATTTAATTTTAATAACATTGCACCTACAGGTGAAGGACCAATTAACATAACAGTGCAGCATATATGTTGCGGGGAGTATGTATGGGAAGAAGCGCACACATTCTATCTTGACGATGCTGCTGAATCGCCTTGGCTACATGTTAATTGCTGTATGTCGTACCTTAGCTGGGATAATGATATGTTTAACATGTTTATGGCAGCGATGGAAACGGCTATGGCACAAGAAATGGAGTTTGCCTGTATTGCAGAGTTAGTGGAGCAGCTTGATGCTTTGGATCTAATCAGTGAAATGGCCATTGCCGAAAGCATATATCTATATGCTGTTGATGAATTTATCCAATCAGTGTCAACAAGTGGTAATGCGCATCCCATTGTAAATATGGTTAGAGAATGTTCACTTGACAACCATGACGCTTGCGCACCATCCATGATAATTCCTGGTGCGGAAAACAATATCGTCACCTACACTTACGACTTAAACAACCACTTACAGGCTGAAACGGAAAGCGGTAGTCTACAATCCATAGCAACGTTAACCTACGGCCAGAATAGCATCCAAACAGAAGCCCGAACGTATAACGCATTTAATCAGCTTGTACGCTTCGAAGGAAATGGTGTAGTATCCACGTACGTTTACCGCCCGGATGGTTTGCGCTTAAGCAAGACAGTAGACGGTGTGCGCACTACACATGTATGGTGTATGGGCAACATAGTGCTAGAGCAGAATGCAAGCGGTGGCGTGGTAAACAGGTTTGTAAGAGGTGCAAGGGGGCAATTAGTAAGAAGCGAGCATCATGGTTGGTATTTGTTTGACGCGCGTGGTAGCATTGTACAAAGGGCTGGTGACACAGGCCAAGTCTTACACACGTACAGATATTCGGCATTCGGGGTTGAGATAAGCCCGGGTGCAAACAATTCCAATCCATGGCGATTTAATGGTATGTACTGGGATGCACACACACAGACCTACTACACCCCTAACAGGCATTTTAATCCAAGAAGTGGAAGGTGGCTGTCTGAGGATCCGTTTTGGAACTTATCTAACCATCAACGCAGTCCTAATTCTATAGCGCAGAGTGGCAACCTCTATATGTTTGCCATGCACAACCCCGTCATGTGGAATGACCCATCAGGTTTATTTGTAATACCTGCTATAATACCCGGTATGCCTAGACTAGTACCAACTGCTCCTCTGATAATCCCTAGAATACGTGATGTTTTCCGACCTAGTGAGCCAGTCCATCCGGCAATTACAGTGACCCGAAGCGGAAATGATGTGACAATTGATGCTGTGGTTCGTATTTGGGGAACCGGTGCTGATACACATCGTCAAGCTGTTGTTGATGGCATTGTCAATCATTGGAGTGGGAACAGAGGCGGTCTGAATGTAACTGTAAACATCACGGATATAGGTCGTGGTACTCACCTGCTAAGAAGAGGCCAAAGGTGGTTGGAGATTGAAGTAAGGGGTACTACCGGTGGAAGTTATTTTCAGCGTCCAGCTGCTTGCTGGTCAATATTGTCTCCTGGACATATGGTACTTTATACTCACTTTACACCAGACGTACGAGAAGGGGCAGAAAGACCAATGGAAGACTTCATGTGGGTAGCCGCACATGAATTTGGACACGCATTGGGCATAGAAGATGGATGGGGCTTTGGTAGAGCTGGAAGAGGGCGAGAAATGACCGAATTTGGAGATTTTTACTCCATAATGGTTCGCTCTGGTAATTCTGTGACAAGGTTAGATATAGAAATGGCCATTTGGGCTCACCATACAAACACATGGCAAATGTGGTATAACAATCCCTTAGTAGAAACTTATGGAACCCCGCGTTAGGTGAGAATATAGGAGGATGGACGCATGAAAAAACTAGTCGTTTTGATACTACTAATTGCCATAATCTTACTGACAGCAACTGCATGTGAGTATGATTTGATGGGAGTTGATAATTTGACGATAGATGAAAATTTGTATGAAGAAAAACAGGATTATCTCACAGACAACCTTCAAGATGAAACTGAGGAATGGGGTGTGCTGTATGAGTTTAAAAAAGATGGTTTATGGGGGTTCAAGGACGCCTATGATGAAGTAATTATCGAGCCGAAATATCTTTATGTTCATCGTTTTTCCGAAGGTCTTGCTTTTGTTAGAGGCGTGGAAGGTAAAGAATCTATGACGGGGTTCATAGATACGACTGGACAGTTGGTAATTCCACTTCCTGATGCTATTCAGGGCGGCAGATTTCACGAAGGTTTTGCAGCTATCATTAAAAGAGAGTGGGATTGGGCTAACGAAGACCCTTTAAGAACTGAAACACTAGGACCATTTATCTTCATAGACCGAACAGGACAGAATGTTTTTGCCCAGGAATTTGAGTCTGTTACTCCCTTTAGTGAAGGGCTTGCAAGAGTTGTTCCATATAGAGGAAGTATGTTTTTTATAGACAAAACAGGCCAAAATGCCTTTGGCATGGAGTTTGCATTTGCCAGTGATTTTGAGGACGGTTATGCGCGGGTTGAATTGCTTGATGGAAGCCGGCGGTATATTGATAGGCACGGAAACCTTATTAGAAGTCAACCATAGTTCATAGCAACGTCAGCGCCCCCTGACGGCACATTCAATCAGCCGTCAGGGGGTATTTTATGGGCATAGGTTGCCACGGGGTCAGCCGCACAGCCCACCGGGGCGCCATTCTCCCCCATTTATACAAGGAATAGCCTCACTGATGACTTGAAAATATCAAGCAGTAAAAGAAAGCGTTTTCAAACATACACACTTCGAGTAAATACGGCCTTAAAACATCAGAAAAGTAACTCGTTTTGTAGTGCCATAAATTACCAGCAACTTTACTCTCTCAATTGCATGTAAATATGCACAAAATAAGCAAGTTGCAAATGAGACAGATTTTATTGCATTTTGCACAAATTTGTCTATTGAAATTATGTTAAATGCACAAAATTTGATTGATTTTGCCTTTGTGCATTTTTTTCGACTACAACCTGATTTTCCAACAATTGGACTGCTTCCGGTTGACGTTATTGTAGCCGCAAAGCCGAGATTTGTCCCCATCGCAAGTCGTAGCAACGGCACTATCCCCTGATAGTACATTTGAATGTGATATCAGGGGGTAATTTTGTGGCCGAGCGGTCAGCCGCACAGACCTCCGGAGTGACGCGCTCCCGGAAACCCGCACAGCAGCCGCGCCGCCGAACGCTTATAAAATGATTGTTGACTAAATTCTATGAAATGGCGTATAATACAGATGTAGCCGATGTGCTACTTGTTTTGAATTCGTTCTAGGGGTATCCGGCTTTCGAGCCCGATGCCCCTTAAATTATGTTAAGGAGAATTATCCATGTTAAAAGCTATGGTATTTATTGATTATGAGAATTTCGACATTGCATTAAAAAACTACTATCGTGGAATGAGTAAGACTTTTCCAAGACTTGATTACCAGAAGTTGGCTGCTAATTTATGTGAAGTCATACCGATTGTAGATTGAAAGAAAATTGATATTGACTAAAACATGTACAATAGCATATAATAATATTGACCGAAGGTGAATAGCCGAGACACGTTGCATTGCTCTGTCGGAGAGTGACCGTGAAGGTTCTGCAGAGGTTTATGGTGAGCCTTTCCCGACTAGGATAAAACCCGAACCGTAAAAACCATATTTGAAAAAATTTGCTGATACGCCCTATTTGTATGGGGCGTATCTTATTTTACAAGGGTGATTAAAAGATGGACTGTTTACTGTTTGCAGCAACAGAGTATTTTAAGCTATTTGATATTGATTATATCTACGTGCTTGAGAATGGCGTGACATTCCATGTCTATTTTACTCCTGGATTTTTTCATCACCTTGCGGGATTGCATAAATTGACGGATATACCACAAGTGAGTAAAGGTAATCGGAATAACACTAATTACATATTCAAAAACATTCTTAACGGCATTATAGCGATAGAGGATATTCAAAAGAGCAGGCATTTTAATGAAATAGAACCTCGTTTGAGACACTTTACCCAAATAAACAGGCTAATCGAATTTGAGAAAGTTATTATTGATTTTGACCCATCAATTATCAAGTCAAAGGTACAAAATGCGGATTATGTACTTTTCAAAAGAAGTAATGACAATATGTATCTAAACCTTTTTCTAAAAGCCAAGGGTAACAACCTAAACAAACAAATTCCACTTACCTATTTGCCGGATATAACCGATTATTACACTCACAGTCAGAAAATACTAAACATTGCATCTATGGAGAAATTTCCAAGAGGCAAGGTGTAACAAAAGCCTTTGGTCGTTGAGTGACAGAGGGATGGTTCTCCAACTAAGCATTAAAAATAAATATACTTTTTGTTTCAGTTGGTTCTGCATAACCTATATCGGAGCAGCGGAAACCCGCCCAACAGCCACGCCGCCCAACCCCAACCGCTCAAGGTTTCAAAAAAAACCAATTCTACTTTTTTTGTAGTTTACGAAAATGCTCCCCATCAAATTAAAATCAAAACATAAACCTCAACGGCCTTAACAAATGCCCGCTTATGGTATACAAAACCCTTTTACCAAAAGATACGTGCGCTACTTCTACATGGCTGTTCAAGTCATAGCTATTGTCGGCGTTTAGTCGTAAACTTTGCAAAACTTGACGGTTAATCGCTTCAAGCATTATATGGTGAAATGCTTCACTATCAATAATCAACATGGATTCCGTATCGGACCGGACGCTTCTTTCATTTAAATTAAACGAGCCTATGGCTGTTAGCCTGCCGTTAAATAAATACGTTTTTGCATGTAGCTGTGCCTGTGTGGATTGAAATTCATAAATAGTCATACCGGTGTCTAATATACGCCGTCTATTGACATAGTAATTAGAAAACGACGGCAGATTGGGCGTGGATGCAAGCGAATTGGTTGACAATATGAAATTTCTGCCACCGGCAATGTCGTTAAGCACGGCAAGGTTTCTGCGGGTAAATGCAACATATGGCGATTGCGCAATAACCACACTGCTGTTTTCGGCAATTCTCATCAAATTGTATGCTACAGCGCTGTCATTTTTTATGGTTCCTATTGGGTTTGTTATCAAGGTTATCCTGTTGACACCAATTGTGTTTAAGAGATAGTCGAAGTCATATGAAGCAACGCTTTCTTTATATTCCAGGTAAAGGCTGATAAAATGAGCCTTTTCCGCTTCTAAGTCGCCGGTTCTTCTTATTCTGCTGTTTAATGATGCGTGACCGGAAGCAATTTTGCTGTTAAAGTAATCCAAAACACCGGCTATGCTCCCGAGAAACGCCAAATCGGTGTTATAAACCAAAACTTCCCTGTCCAGCGACAATCTATCGGTAAACCCATACGGTGCAAAATATTTATCACTTATGTTTCTTCCGCCCAAAATCATGAATGTATTATCTACCACCATATATTTATCATGCAGCGCAGAGTTTAGGTCCCGTGGGCGGAAAAAGTTAAACCTGTTAAACAGATACACATCAATATTTTCGTGCACAGTCAAAACGTCTCGGTATTTTAAAGGCATTTGCCCTATCACCGCGTTATTTATAATGGATATGTTTACTCCCCTGTCTGCAGCATTAAGAAACGCACCTACCATAATATCGGCAGACGCTCCACCATCAATGGCAAACGAAGAAAATGTAATGCGCGCCTGTGCGTTGGAAATTAAATGAATCCTATGGAAAAAAGAATATTGCGGGTCTTCTAACAGCATTACTCTTTCGGGGCTTTCGTAATGCCCGAAAAAGTTGTCTATAGAAAACGCTTCTCTTGTCTTCGTACTTACATAAACGCTGCCCACATACGGCAGCAGAGCAATTAAAATATATATAATGCATAGGCTAACCACCAAAGTAGATGCAGAAATTTTCTTGTATTTTATCTTCAACTTCATTGCTCCTTTATTGCAGCGGTTTCAATTTATACTTTGTCCACTAGAGAGGTATTTTATATACTGAGCAGGTTAAGCGCAATGGGCTTTCTGACCAGAACACTGCTTGTAAAAAAATGGCCCAATTAGCGCATACACTTTCCTAAGGCATAAAAACACCTCCTGTATATATTTATGCAGGAGGTGCGAAGCGTTTGCAATATGCGTTTACTCCGGCAACCGAGCCACTGTATTTTGCATCAGGCCGGCAAGTACAAGATGACTGTCATCATCGCTGTCTTTGCTTTGTGGCTTGCGGTTAAGCTCGCTTAAAATATTACCTCTATGACGGGAAATTTCAGGCTCCGCAATATCAAATGGCATTTCGGAAAGGCACAGCCAATAATATTTTAGAACACCGGCGGGGCGGCGTTTATCGTTATAATGGCTGTTAAAAACGTTGATCTGTTTCTTAATCCAGCCGGTATTGTCAGGCAAAACAGTGGATATAAAGCGTAAGGTTACCATTCCTGCTTCAAAGCATTCACCCGTATAGCAGCTTTTATTGCCAAAGCAAGTTTGCTGTAAGCGGTTTAGGGTTTTATCCACCATATGCCGTACGTCGTCGTCATGCTGCGCAAACATGTGCAACAGGCGGATTATTTCAAGCTCATATGAATTGGCCGCCAAAATATGCGTCTTCGGCGACATCGGAATGACCGTTTGAAATTTTACCCCATTATTGTAAGGCGGTATAAAATATTGCGGGTACATGGTGGGGTCTTCTTGCATAAAGCGCGGCTTTTTTCGCCCGTCGCTGCGTGCAGAAAGTAGCCGGCGCGTTATATTGGCTTTATGTGCACTCGTCAGCACCCCGCCTTTAATCAGGTAATGGTTCGTTTTTATCATTAATTCATGGGCTATCATTGTATACCACTCCCTTATTCCTTTCCATTATACAAAAAAAGGAGCTGTTTTTACAGCCCCTTCTCAAAAATTTATAGCACATAATTAGGCAGCTTTTGTTGCACTGGCCGTGTTTATATGCGCTTCCATATATCCTGCCCAAAGGGCATTTACCACTGTAGACCTGTTTCCTTCCAAAGATGCCGGTTTGACATTATTGCCTGTAAGCTGTGCAAATTGCCTGCCATCAAGGTGATATTGCCCTTGACCGCCGGAGTTTATTGCGCCTCTTGTTCCTTTGCCGGCTTGTAATGCGCCCAATACATCGTCTTGGAAGTTTGTGACTAAGTTTGCTTTTAGGGAATAGTTTAATTCTTGAACAAAATTTGGATTGTGGTTTGCTTCAATCCATTGATAGAAAGTAGCCGTTCTGTTATACCCTGCAATATATCCGGACACAAACCCTGAATTGGGGTCTGTACTGGGGTTTTGGGCGTCTCTGCCAGATGGCCGAAGCGTCCGGCCGGCTTCTTGATTAAACAAACCGAATTTAGCTCTTGCATAGTCGGCTATGCCTTCATGCACCCATGTGGGAACATTTACGTAACGTTGTGCGCAGTGGATCAGTTCATGAGTCATGCAGTCTGTATCCCAAGGGTTCTCCAGTATCCATGCCAGGCTTAAACCCGCACGCCTGCCAGATGCCCACGCGATACCTTCGGAATCAAGAACATATTCCACACGGCTGACAATACCAAAGTCCATCCAATCGACGATGTCTTTCCATATGACATTAAAAGTGTGAATAAGGCGTTCTTTTACATCATCGGGTACTTGAGACCAGCTTTTCGCGCCTTTATCATTCCAAACCTTACCTGTTGCATGCCCAACTGCTCCCGGCTCTAAAAACTGTAAGTAAATATCCGCAAGCGGCAACTCAAAATTGCAACCATCACGGCCGCATATTTCATACCACCAAGCATGGTTTGTCCATTTGCCCGGGCCCGGCCTTTGTACAAAATTACCGGTGGCGCCGCACCAGACATGCCCGTTGGTTGCGCACCTTGCGTTATCGCTGCCCAAAGTGCCGGCCATCACTACTAGGCTGCCTATTCTGCCATAATTGGCAGTAACCGAAAGTGCAAGAATAAAAACGAGAGAAAACGCAATTGCCTTCGATAAAGTTCTTTTCATCATGATAGCCTCCTTAGTAACATCCAGGTTTTGTGTGCTTTTATAAAGGTTATCATTCAATTGAAGGCAAGTCCATTTCAGCTTGATAGCAAGTCAGTATCAGTTTGATAGCATATTGGTGTCGGAATTTATACAAGATTGGAGCAACTTCGCGGCAAAAGAATTAAAAGAAAATTAAGGAATTGTTAAGCGTTTTTATTGGAAAATGCATACACGGTAGCGTAGAATCAATATGTACAAACAAGGAGGAATTGTCCATGAACATAGCAGAAAACATTTTGAAGTATAATTTGCAAAACGTCTACTTTTTAGTGGGTACGGCTTGCGGCGGGAAAACCACAATGGGAAGAACATTATCAAAAAAGTACGGCTATACTTATTTCAGCGATAATTGGTATGAAGAAAATTTCAAAGTATGGCAGTCAATTATTAATGAAAAATACCAGCCCCTTTCGACAAGAAGAAACGAAGTAAACTGGGAAGCATATTTTAGCAAGTCTGTGGAGGAATTTTTAGCCGACGATAGTTATGGTGCAAATGAATCTTTAGATTTTTCCATTATTGAGCTGATAAAATTATCGCAAAACAGCAAAGTGATTGCCGATGTTTGGATAGATGATTTTGATTTTTTAATGGAAATTTCCGACTATAACAGAATCGCCTGCTTACTGGCCCCCGGCGAATTAATAATACGCGACTATTACCAACGCGAAGACCATAAGAGTTTTACAGAGTGCATTCAGTCCCTGAAAGACCCGGAGAAAAAATTTGAAACGCAAAACGCACTGTTTAGAATAGGCGCGAAAAAAATAGCTGAAGAAGCCAAAAAATGTAGCCTCTTCAGCATTATGCGGGATGAAAACAGCACCGTGGAAGGTACATTGCAACTTCTTGAGAAACATTTCGGACTATAAGTTTAACTGGTCAACAGAAGCCTTTCTGGCGGAGATACACGCTAAAATAGTTTCTAAATCTTGGTGCATAGGGTTAAATTTAAGTTTTGAACAGGGGAAAAGCCATGCTTCCCGCCCGTTTATTGTTATAGGATACTTTTTGTGGCTTGGCGAATCACATTTGACTATATTGTTCATAAAAGTATCCTGTATGTGTTCATTTTGTTTTAACAGCACTTGATAGTACGCGTCGTTAGACAAATCTGAATCCGGATTTGCGCATGTTCCCATATTTATACGCAGGGTTGGATATTCATCACCATATAGGTTGAAATCCAAAATCCTTATGTTTTTGTACTTATATTTAATGATACCAAAATGAATATACCGCTGAATTTTAAGCGTTTTACAAAAATCATGAAGGGAATGGACAATATACAGGCTTTCATCGCTTGCCCGTCTTAATAATTCATCGTAATTCGCTGAATACTCCTTAAAAAGTTGGCGAAACTCGCAATGGGCAAAATGGTGCCGTGCCGGTGTTTTGCGTATACCCGGGGATTGTTCCATCACATGCATGGCATGGAATATTTTTGGATAACGGCTGTGGTTGAAAACAACGCTTTCATCCGTATATTCGCATACCAGCCCTGTTCGCGACAGGGCCTTTAGGCATTGATGCAAATTTATGCCCGCCGATACATATGCTTTGCTTCTATCAATTTTGGTATGATAGGCTTCCCATTCCTGTAAAGGCCAAACAATGCTGTCGTTCAAAATAGCCCCACCCGCTGCAATACATTCCAGTATATCCCGGTATTGCCGAGGCGATGCAGGCAAGTATGCATGTTCGTGATTATACATATCATCACATAGCAAATTAAAATAAGCGTACCACTCATGGCACCCTTCAAGCACATCGGGGCTGCATTTGGATTGCACATCTGCGGTTAACGAATCCGACGGGGGAACAAGGCCCACTGCCCACCACCATACCGCCCTGCGGAAATGGGATGTGAAAGTTGACTGGTTTTTGTCAAAGTACATTAGTGTTTCCTCCGTTTAAAAAAGGAGCATGACGCACTTCTAGCAATTAAAAATGCGTATACTCCTTTTTACTTATTTGCGTTTTATACTGCCACTTGAGTAGATATGGGCTTATATTTAGGCGCAGGTATTTCTATATTATTTTCTTTAGCTTCTTCAACCCAAAGTTCCAAAGCAATCATAAGCTCATTTAGTGCCTCTTGAGGAGAGTCCCCAAAGGCACTGCAATATTCCAAATCAGGAATATCTGCAATGTAGCCCTCGTCATCATCGCTATAAAAAATGTTAATGTGATATTTATTCATTATTGCCCTCCAATCGCAGGTTGAACTTTTTAATTACTTCTAAAAATTGCTCTACTTGGTATGGTTTAGCTTTCCCCTTACTATTTTGAATATTTATTATTGAAGACACATTTTCACGTCTATAAATCTCATGGCTACCCTTGCCCCTGGTACGTTTAAAGCCAAAAGCTTCAATCAGTGCCACAAAATCACTATAACTGATATTTTTACTATTGCCTTCAATTCTTTCAAGTAGCTTTTGCTTGTTCAAATTTTTTCACCTTCTTATAACCATATTGTACCGCATTTCTCGCGCACTTACAATGATACAAAAAAGGGCATGGTACTCTTTTGGCAATGAAAAGTGTACCGTGCCTTTTTGTTTTATATTATATAATTTCTACAACCCCAGCTTTATCGCCTCAATATTAAGCGGAATAAGTTCCGGCCTTTTACCTGCAAAACGCTTTTCAAGCACTTGAATTATATCATCCAGCGTAAACAAATCTGTTTCCTTGATAAACCCGGCAAGCATAACCATGTTGGCAACCCTGGCGGACCCAACGCCTACCGCAATATTTGTAGCGTCTATTTCAACAATTTTAACATCATCGCGCTCCACTTTATCCGTGACGATAGACGTATTAACCAGCACAAGCCCGCCGGGCTGTACTTTGGGTAAAAATTTGTCCACCGACGGGCGGTTCATTGCGCACAGGATATCAATTTTATTTTGCACCATGGGGCTGCCGATTATTTTGTCCGACAAAATAACGGAGCAGTTAGCGGTACCGCCGCGCATTTCTGCGCCGTAGGAAGGCATCCATGTTACGTTAAGGCCTTTGTTTAGCCCAATTTCCGCAATAACATTGCCTAGGGTCAATACGCCTTGCCCGCCAAACCCGGAAATAACGATTCGTTTTGTCATGACTTTGCGGCCTCCCCTCTGTCGCAATAAACGCCCAAAGGATAATACGGCATCATGGCGTCTTTTACAAATTTCATGGAATCCACAGGGGTTTTGTTCCAGCCTATCGGGCAGGTTGACAGTACTTCTATCATGGAAAAGCCTTTGCCGGCTACTTGATATTCGAACGCTTTCTTGATGGCACGGTTCGCCTTATTGATATGCGACACATCGTGAACAGAAACCCGCTGGATATACGTTGCGCTTGGGATTTCCGCCATCATTTCGCTGACTTTAAGGGGCTTGCCGGTTAAATCTTCCGACCTGCCATATGGGCTTGTGGACGTGACTTGCTCGATGAGCGTCGTAGGAGCCATTTGCCCGCCGGTCATGCCGTAAATGGCGTTGTTGACAAAGATAACTGTGATATTTTCGCCGCGGTGGGCGGCGTGGATAATCTCTGCCATACCGATGGAGGCTAAATCTCCATCGCCTTGATACGTAAAAACAATTTTGTCCGGTAGCGCCCGTTTTACACCTGTTGCAACCGCAGGAGCGCGCCCGTGGCTTGCCTGAATACCATCGCAATTAAAGAAATTGTATGCCATAACCGAACAGCCAACCGGGGCAATGGCAATAGTATGCTCTAAAACGTCCAGTTCTACCAGCGTTTCGGCAACCAGCTTGTGGATAACCCCATGGGTACACCCGGGGCAGTAAGACAGGTTTGTGTCCGTCAATCCTCTACTCTTTTCATACACGACCTTTGTCATTGCGCCACCCCTTTCACGATTTCACGCACCTTGGCAGAAATGTCGCCCGGTTCGAAAACCATGCCGCCTGTGCGCCCGTAAAAATGTACGGGATATTTGCCCATTACGCCAAGTTTCACATCTTCTATCATTTGCCCCATGGATAGCTCGCAAACTAATATATGCTTTACGGAAGCAGGCAGGTTTTGGAACACGTCATATGGGTACGGCCATAGGGTTATTGGGCGGATAAGCCCTGCGTTTATGCCTTCTGCGCGCAGTTCGTCAATCGCGTTATGGCATATACGGGATGGTGCGCCATAGGCTACAATCGCCACTTCGTCACCGTCTTTTACGCCGTTTTCCACAAGCGTTTCTGTTTTGATAATTTCGTCATACACTTTGAAGCGTTCGTGGTTCATTTCCTCTAATTTTTCGCCAAGCAGGCTTAGGGAATTTACTACGTTGCGCGGGCGTTTGTCCGCGTTGCCGTCGGTTACCCAAGACTTGTCGAAGTGAGCTTTCGCGGTTGGCTTAATTTCGACAGGCTCCATCATTTGTCCAAGCATTCCGTCGATAAGAATGGTCACGGGTGTGCGGTATTTTTCCGCTACGTCGAAAGCGGTGAACACGAGGTCTGTTGCTTCCTGCACGGAGTTTGGGGCGTAAACCGGCATATAGTAGTCGCCGTTGCCGCCCCCGCGGGTAGACATGAAATAGTCTGCCTGCCCCGGCAAAATGCCGCCAAGCCCGGGGCCGCAACGTGCCACGGATACAATGAGCCCAGGTAGCCTGGCACCCGCCATGTAGGAAATGCCCTCTTGTTTTAATGCAATGCCCGGGGAAGAGGAACTTGTCATGACCCTAGTCCCTGTTGCTGCCGCACCGTACACCATGTTTATGGCCGCCACTTCCGATTCCGCCTGTACAAAAGTGCCGCCTGCCGCGCCCATTTTTGCGGACATATATTCGGGTATTTCGTTTTGCGGCGTGATTGGGTAGCCAAAGAATAGCTTGCAGCCAGCCTGCAATGCTGCTTCACAGATGGCCTCGTTGCCTTTCATTAGCATTCTCATGCGCTTGCCACCTCCCGCTCTACTTTAATTACAGAATCTGGACAAATACGTGCGCAAATGGCACAGGCTGTGCATTTTTCGATATCGTTACAAAAAACCGGGTTGTAGCCTTTAGCGTTTACCCTTGTCATTTCCAATTCAAGAATTTTCGGCGGGCAGGCGTCTACGCATAGTAGGCAGCCTTTACATGCCGCTTCGTCGAATGTTAGCATTGATTTTGCCATGTGATCATTCCTTTCAGTGATTTTCGGGCGGCAGGTTGCCGCCCCTACGAAAACATCGTGACGCTTGTAGGGGCGGCAACCTGCCGCCTGCGATTTGAATAACATTGTGTCCAAACCCCGCTACCTCAATTTTGCCAATCTTTCCGCATTTGTGGCTTTGTAAATGTCAAAACCTTTTCGGATACTAATAGAGGGGCGATTTTCTTGTAAATATTTTCTTGCACCAGTGTATATTTCAGAGGCAGATTTAGCGTGTTACAAGCCATCAGAACAGCATTTTGGGATTCCAATACGTGTCTTGCTTCCGTATGCGCAAGCAAATTCCCATTGTTTACAAGCCCGGTAATGGGCAAGGGGCGTACAGCGTTAGCGTTTCCCGTACGCTGGCTTACCGCGTTTATACGCTTGCAAAAATCCACCATTTTTTCTGGGCTGTCCGTTTCCGGACGGTACATATTAAACACGCAAAGGAATTGGTACGCGCTAATTGCATCGTAGCAGCTTGTCAGCAGATTCAACCCATTTTCACCGCCGGCTAAGTCGATAATTACATTTTCACCTGCGCGGATGCGGGACAGGAATGCATAGCTAATTGCCGGAACATCCTGCAAAACGTGATTTTTTATAGCAGAACCCATGACTTCTATTCCCAGTGGCGCAAGTTCCTTTTCACGTTCGCGGCTACGGAAAAACGGGTTGATTACGTCTAAGTCGGCGATGGTAACACGCCGCTTGTTTTTTCGTGCCAATGCCATTGCCAAATTCAGCACAAACTCTGTTTTTCCGCTGCCATAATATCCGGTTACGATGGTTGTCATCTGCGGATATAAATCCCTTTGATGTTTTTAATCGCGTCGATGCGTGCTTCCGCCATGCGATCTGCGCAGTCGTGTGCAAGCTGTCCTGTTTCGTCGGATGTTCTTAGAATTTCCAGCATACGCCCGTATATCATACCGATATCACGCACAGAGGCTTCTTCGATGTATCCCCACTCGCTGACTTCGTAGGACACGTTGATGACACCGCCCGCATTGGCCACATAGTCCGGCGCGTACACGATGCCTTTTTCTTGCAGCATTTTGCCGTGAACTTTCGCCTCTTTAAGCTGGTTATTTGCACCGCCGCAAATAATTTTACATTTGAACTGCGGAATGGTTTCGTCATTTACAGTGGCGCCAAGCGCGCATGGCGCGTAGATATCGCAAGCCACGCCGTAAACTGCGTCCGGGGCGACTGCTGACGCGTCAAAATCTTCAACGCATTTGTCAACATTTGCTTGCACTGTATCGCACACGATTAGCTTTGCGCCGCTTTCGTGAAGCAATTTGCACAGGTGGTACCCCACGGCACCTACGCCCTGTACCGCAACAAGTTTACCTTCCACGCTGTCCAAACCATAAACATGCTTGCAACACGCAAGAATAGACTTGAACACGCCCAATGCCGTATAGGGCGACGGGCTGCCGGAGCGGCCCGGAAGCCCCACAACATGGTTGGTTTCCTTGTGAATATACACCATATCCTGTGTGCTGGTGCCCACGTCCGCAGCGGTGATATAACGGCCGCCCAAACCTTCCAGGTAGCGTCCGAATGCGCGCCAGAAGGCTTCTGTACGCACAGAGTCTTTGCGCAGCTCCTTGGGGTCGCCAATAATTACAGACTTACCGCCGCCAAGGGGCAAGCCCGCCACTGCGCTTTTGTAGGTCATACCACGCGCAAGGCGCAATACGTCAAGGATGGCGTCATCCTCGTGTTGATAATTCCAAAAACGTGAGCCGCCCAGGGCCGGGCCCAGTACGGTGTTGTGAATACAAGTAATGGCTTTTAGGCCTGTTGCTTTGTCGTGGAACAGGCAAAGTTGCTCGAAGCCGTATTCTTCCATGTAACCGAATTTGTCTAGCATGGTGTATTCTCCTTTTTCTGATATAAATGGGGCGCTGCCCCAAACCCTCTCGCAAGCGAAGCTTGCTGGGCCGGGCGGGACGCACGCTTTCATTTTATTTATATTCCTTCGCAATCTCTTCCCCGCGCAACACCCGCAACGCCCCTTGCGCAAGTGCCGCAAGTTCGTCTTCACCGGGATATTTACGGACTTCTGCGATGAATTTTACCCTTTTTGCCACTTCGTCGGTAATATACTCGCTGTGGGCGATGCCGCCGGTGAGCAAAATTGCATCAACTTCGCCGCATACGGCAGTGGATACTGCACCAATCTCCTTGGCAACCTGGTAACACATGGCATCAATGGCAATTTTAACTTTCGGTTCGGTTTTCGCCCGATCTTCTAGTTCCAGCAAGTTATTGGAACCGAAATACGCCACCAACCCGCCGTTTCCCGCTATCATTTTTTTGATATCGGCATGGCTGTATTCGCCGCTAAAGCACAGCGCGGACAAATCGCCTGTTGGTAAAGTGCCGCTGCGCTCCGGGGAGAACGGCCCCTCGCCATCCAAGGCATTGTTTACGTCTATCACACGGCCTTTTGCGTGCATACCAACGGATATTCCGCCGCCCATGTGTACCACGATAAGGTTAAGGTCTGTATACGCCTTGCCAACATCTTTGCAATATTGGCGGGCGATTGCTTTTTGGTTTAGGGCATGAAAAATGGACCTGCGCTTGATCAGAGGATGCCCGCTTATGCGGGAAATTTCCATAAACTCATCCACTACAACCGGGTCCACAATAAATGCGGGTTTGCCGATTTTACTGCCAATGGCGTTGGCAATAAGGCCGCCCAGATTTGATGCGTGCTGGCCTTGCAAGCCAATACGCAGGTCATGAAGCATGGCTTCGTTTACATGGTACGTGCCGCCGTCGATAGGCTTGACCAAGCCGCCGCGGCCGACTACTGCGTCTAAGTCTGCCACATCAATGCCCGCTTCTTTAAGCGCGTCCACGATAATGCCCATACGAAAATCATATTGGTCCGTCATTTTTTTGTATGGGGCAAGTGCTTCTATGCTGTGGCGAAGGGTGCTTTCGTAAATGGAAGTTTCGTTTTCGAAAACGCCGATTTTGGTTGATGTGGAACCCGGGTTGATGATTAGTAGTTTCATGATTTACTCCTTTGAAGGGATTAGGTGATGCGAAACAAAACCACGGGCGGCAGGTTGCCGCCCCTACATTCAATATCATGTTGTTTGCACATGCAATAGCATCGTTTTTCGTAGGGGCGGCAACCTGCCGCCCGCAAATTACGAATCTGCTCAAATCAATGATATTCCGCTAAAATAAAACCGACAATGCAATGGATATTAGCTTAGAATCCGCAGAATCTGCCCGCGATGTTAAAATGATTGGGCGTTTTGCCCCCAAAACAACACCGCCGCAGCGGGCATTTGCTAAAAACACCAACGCTTTGTACAACACATTACCTGCCTCGATATCCGGGGCAACCAGCAAATCCGCATCACCGCCGACAGGGCTGTTAATTCCCTTAATTTCACAGGCTTCCTTCGATACCGCGTTGTCCAATGCCAAGGGGCCATCTATAATGGAATTGGGGAGCCGCATCTTTACAATTTCTGCCCATTCTAAGGTAACGGGCATTTTTTCGTCCACTTTTTCCTTGGCGGCAAGCAACGCCGTTTTGGGTGCGGCAATGCCCATGCTGTTGAGTGCTTCCACGGCGTTTTGGATAATTTGCACCTTGTCCTCTAAGATTGGGGCTATGTTTATGGCCGCGTCGGTTAAAAATAGCAATTTGTGATAGCTCGGCAGCTCAAACGCAGCGATATGGCTTAGCTTGCGCCCTGTGCGTATGCCTGTTTCGCGGTCTAAAGCCGCACGCATAATAACGGATGTGTCAATTAAGCCCTTCATGAGTGCGGATGCTGTGCCATTGGCAACGAGGGCGACGGCTTTTTTGCAAGCCTGTAAATCGTCCGGTTCGTCTACTATTTCAAACCCGGAAATATCAAACCCTGCTTCACCGGCTATGCTTCGCGTTTTTGTCGCGTCACCAACTAAAATAAAGCCTGCAAGGCCTTTTTCTGCCGCGGCAACGCAAGCTTCAAGCACGTGCAAATCCGCACATGCGGCAACACTTACAATAGAATTTTCACCCTTTAGTACATTGCACCCGTCTTGGATAGTGAAAGCGGGCGTAGCCGCTTTCTTATTACTCACAGCTTTTTCAAACAGTTTTTGTATGCTGTTGATAATATTACCTCCCAATTCATCTAATACCAATTCTAATTTGAAACCTATCCTTCGAAGTTTGACTATATGTCAAATTTGGGGGTAACTTCGTGCTTCGAAGGATAGGTTTTAAATGCAAATTGGTATGAACAACAGCAAAATTATATCACGAATCCACAAACATATCAAAGCATTTTTGCAAAAATTATCTCCGATGCCACAAAAAAAAGCTCCTGCAATGGGAGCCTTTTGTAAATTCATCTAATTTCCAAACGCGGATTGGTTGTTGTTGGGACTGGCGCGTTTCTCCAACTCCGGAAAACGGCTTTCGAATGCGGCAAAGGAGATTTCTACGTCCTCGTGTACCTCTTTTTTGCTAAAGCAGCCTACGGCAATCATATCCTGTTTACGCAGTGCGTGCCAGTTAAATGTCAAGCCGACATAAGGCGTTACGCGGCCTGCGGCCATTGGCTTAATGGTCATTACAGGTTTTTTGGCGTTGTGAATAATGGAAGCGATGGTCTCAATTTCAATTTGCATGAGGAAACCCATGCAGTTGAAAATTTGAATATATGTTTCCACATCGTATCCGTTATCGTCGGAGAAGGTAATCAGCTCCGGCATGTGTGCAGACAGCCCCGGAATCATGCCCGCATCGCGAATCATAGCGGTGTAATCGTTAATGCGTTTGATTTCGCGCTTATTTTTGTCCACCAATTCCTCTGCGCTGGAATGGTGAATGAGGCAGAAAGTTGCCCCCGCCTTTGCGCACGCTTTTATTGTGGCTTCTGCCTCCCGCCGCGCTTCTGGGGAATCGGACACATTTATAATAGGCGTGTCGATGCGAATTATTTTTTTGCCGGTTTTATCCTCTGCATATTCTATGGCGGCTTTCATAAGTGGATGCCCGCCGATGGGGCCCATTAAACTGTCTACGCCGTAGGAAAGGTACGCTTCCAGCATTGGGAAAAAGTTTTCCGGCTTGGCGAAAGTTTCTTTTATTCTGGAATCTGCCGCCGGGCTTTGATGGCTCCAGCCAAGCATCC
>Ga0123355_10005551_pt1 | contig 18502 bp, 13 predicted proteins | sample TergutEmb28metaG_3_FD_89872 | JGI IMG/M metagenome (GOLD analysis project Ga0123355, IMG submission 89872) | Embiratermes neotenicus P1 segment gut microbial communities from Petit-Saut dam, French Guiana - Emb289 P1 | ecosystem: Host-associated > Arthropoda: Insects > Digestive system > Gut ... | reverse complement strand
CGCACTGATGGATTTAAGCCTGCCGGGCTTCCCGTACGACCCTGCACAAGCCAATCAAATTTTGGATGACGCAGGCTTTGTACGCGGCGCAGATGGTTACAGAACATGGCCGAACGGCGACGAATTGACCATTAACTGGGCGCATCCGTCAAACCCCGCAACAGAGCATATTATCGTGCCTTTCTATATCCAAAGCTGGGCAGACATTGGCGTAAGAGTAGTGCTGTGGAGAGGGCGTACGCATGACAACACCACGCTTTGGGATTATTTGGACTATGACGCAGATGACGATGAAATCCATATTTACACATGGAGATGGCTGGCCGGTGCAAACCCTAACCCATCCGGCCGCTGGGGCCATGCAATTTGGAACCCATCCAGATACACAAGTGCAAGGTTTGACCAACTGCTTGAAAACCTAAGCGACCCCCGCACATTTGACCCTGACGTTATGCGTAATGCATATTTCGAGTTGCAAGCTTACTGGCAAGACGTTGTACCTCACTTCCCAACGCTTTGGGGAATTAACCTAACCGCTATAAACGACCGTGTAGCCAATTGGGATACACGTGTTGGCGTACCTCCGCAGGAAGGCGGTATTCATACAGTGAGGCTGCTTGCAGCAGAGCCGTACAGCAGATAATTTTAGATAGTATAAAAGCTCCAGCCCCCCTTGAATTTAAGGGAAGTTGGAGCTTTTTTGGTTCTCTGGGAGAACATATTCTTATTACCGCAACAAGCTATCGATATCTGTATATTCCATTCCAAAATCATGGGCTACTTCTTCGCAAGTGAGATATCCCTTGTAGCAATTTACCCCCAGCTTTAGCCCGTCATCTGTGCTTACCGCCTTTTCAAGCCCTATATTCGCAATTTTAAGCCCATAATTTAATGTGGCGTTAGTAAGCGCATATGTCGAAGTTTGGCTTACTGCGCCGGGCATATTGGCAACACAGTAATGAATGACGCCGTCTACTACAAAGGTCGGGTTATCGTGATATGTTGCCTTGGTGGTTTCGCAGCAGCCGCCTTGGTCTACGGCAACATCTACTATAACAGAACCGAGGCGCATATCTTTCAGGTACTCTCGCTTAATAAGCTTTGGCGTGGCGGCACCGGGTACCAGTACTGCACCAATTATCAAGTCGGCATTTTTTACCGCCGCTTCAATGTTGGCAGGCGTCGAATACATGGTTTGTATTTGGTTTGCAAACAAATCGTCCAGTTGAGCAAGGCGTTCCAGGTTGTTGTCTAATAATGTAACATTGGCACCCAGCCCCACAGCCATTTTTAGGGCCGCAGTACCAACTACACCCCCCCCGATAATCACACAATCGCCTCTTTTAACACCAACGGAACCGCCAAGCAGTACGCCGCGCCCGCCCATAGGCTTTTCCAAACAGCGCGCACCTGCTTGTACGCTAAGTTTACCCGCAACTTCGCTCATTGGCTTTAACAACGGCAAGCCGCCTTCGGCATCACGAATGGTTTCGTATGCAACGGCTTTGCATTTTTGCGCCAGAAGCGCGTCTGTAAGGGGTTTGTCGGCTGCAAGGTGCAGATATGTGTATATGATTTGGTCTTGCCGCATAAGCGGATACTCGGTGGCTAGTGGTTCTTTTACCTTAATAATCATGTCGCATGTGGCCCATACTTCCTCCGCAGTGGCCAGAATAATTGCGCCTGCGGCGGCGTATGCTTCGTCCGGTAAAGAGGAACCCTGCCCCGCACCGGCCTGGACATACAGTTCGTGGCCGTTATTGATATAGTCTTTGACATTGCCCGGGGTTAAACCCACGCGATATTCGTGGTGTTTGATTTCTTTTACTGTTCCAATTTTCATGTGAATCCTCCCGCGTGATATGAGTTGCTGATACTATGCCATGTACAGGGAATAAAAGCAAGGTGAAAAATGGCAAGCAGCTTTGGTCGGGGCTGGCCCGTTAAGGGAATTTACCTTTCGCTCCGAATTGATGCTCCCCGCAAGAAAACCATTTGCGGTGCTAATCAATAGTCGCTACAGGTTAAATTCCCTTAACGAGCCATCCCCTTGGTGCGATTCTATCGTTAATAAAAGCCGCCACTACTAGAAATATAGTAATGACGGCTTAATAAATCTAAAAATAAAGTTTTGATTAAACTTTTTCAAAAGTTTATGGGGCTTGGGGTGAAACCCCAAGGTCTTATATTATTTCACCGGCTTGGCAGATACATCAATTTGCATACCGCCAATGTTTTCGCGCATTTTTGTGTCGGCTTGCTTGTTTTGCATGTTTACATAGTCCATAAAGCCCATGTTGCCGCTGCGCAATGCTTCCGCAAGCGCCAGTGGAACTTCTGCCTCGGATGCGACTACTTTTGCACGCATTTCCTGTACTTTGGCGCGCATTTCTTGTTCTTCCGCTACGGCTAAAGAGCGGCGCTCTTCCGCTTTAGCTTCCGCCACTTTTTTGTCAGCTTCTGCCTGGTCTATTTGCAGTGCCGCGCCAATGTTGCGGCCAATGTCTATGTCTGCGATATCAATGGAAAGAATTTCGTAAGCTGTACCGGCATCTAAGCCTTTTGCCAAAACGGTTTTAGATATTAGATCCGGGTTTTCTTGCACTTCGCGGTGGGAAGCGGCAGAACCTACGGTGGTAACAATACCTTCACCTACACGGGCAATAATGGTTGCTTCACCCGCACCACCGATAAGACGCTCAATATTTGTGCGCACCGTAACACGGGCAACAACTTTTACTTCAACACCGTTCATTGCAACGCCCGAAACGATAGGCGTTTCGATAACTTTTGGGTTAACAGACATGCGTACAGCTTCTAATACATCACGACCGGCGAGGTCTATTGCCGCCGCGCGTTCGAAGGGCAAATCCAGTTTTGCGCGGTGTGCGGCAATTAAAGCGTTAACGGTTGCATCTACACGCCCGCCTGCAAGGAAGTGCGCTTCCAATTGGCTTATTGGTATGGGTATGCCGGCCTTTGTAAGCTTAATCAGCGGCAAAACAATTTTGTGAGGCGCAACGCGGCGAAGGCGCATACCGATTAATGAGAAAATACCAACTTTTGCGCCGCTGGATAATGCGGAAATCCACAAACCAATAGGTACAAAACGCAAAAATATAATTACAAATATCAGAATTGCAATGGCGATGGCAATAGCCGCACCGCTAAATGGAAAGTTCCAATCTGTAGTAGTGGTCGCTAAAAATGTCATAGAATAATCCTCCTATTATGGGTTCTAGTTTCCGTTTACAACGTTAACAACAACTTTGTTTCCCTGCGTTTCGACTACTTTCACCAATGTCCCGCGTTCAACCATTTGGCCTTTTGTGGTTACTTCTACGCGCAAGCCATTGAAATCTACTTCACCGGACGGGCGAAGCAAAGTGACGGTTTTGCCTTCCTTGCCAACTAGGCTTGCAAAATCTACCTGTGGTAAATCTTCGCCAAGTGCTTCAGACAAAACCATTTTGCCGTGCAGCTGCCCCCTTCGGATATACAGCCAGGCAAAGTACCCGCACAATACCAGAACAGTCACATTTATGCCGACAAACCACCAGCCTCCCGGTACAAACATAACCGCTAAAATTGCCGATACTGCAAGGGCTACAACGCCAACTACCGCGCCAATAAAGCCGTCGTACCCGGGCATTATAAGCTCCAGTACAAGCGCCAGTACGCCAATTACTACCAAAACAATGCATAGTTGCAACATGTGCAAAACCTCCTTTATTAATGAGGGCTACGCCCTCAAACTCCCTCGTTACAACGGGCAAAGCCCGTTTCCACTCCACCGCCTGTGGCGGTGCGACGCAAAATGGTTTGCGCCGTAGGGCGCTGCCCCTGGTGGTATGGGCGACCAGCCCAAACCCCGCCGCTACACGGGGAGTGAATCCCCGTTCCGCTTCCTCGCTACGCTCCGGGAAGCGGCGTAGCCGCTAAGGGGGGGAGCCCAAATTTCTCTCATACCACTAATACATACGCAAGAATAATATAATAGTATGATAATATTTTACTTTTTTGAATATAAAATTGTTCTGTCGTCGCGCAGTGAGCGAAGCGAACGCTTCCCGCGCGTACGAAATGCGCGGCGAAGCCGCTTTTTATACAGATTCTTTTGGCGGTGGTGTAAGTACCGGTTCACGTACGCCCAAAACATCCGATTTAAGTATAGGAACCTTAACGGAACGCCCGCTTATTCCCATCTCTACAACAAAGCAGTCTGTACCTACGTCGGCTACGCGCCCAAACAACCCGCTGTTGGTGACTACATTATCGCCCGCTTTTATGCTTGCTTGCAATTCTTTTAACTTTTTCTCGCGTTTCCTTTGCGGCCGCATCATAAGGAACCAAAAGCCGAGGATAACCGCACCCCATACAACCAGCATCATCCACATAGACATGCCGCCGCCTTCCTGTGCAGGGGCAGCGGTTCCTGTATAGGTTGCCGGTGGTGCCGTTGTGCCTGTGGTTTCTCCTGCCGGTGCTGCGCCACCCGGCCCGCCGGGTACAACAAGCCCTTCGGAAGCAACAAACAGGAGCGGCTGTATTCCATTTGTAAGTGAATCAATCATTTTTTTCATCTGTCCTCTCATTTTCTAAGAATATATCACAGTTATTATATTAGTTAAAACGCCTTGGCGCAACTTAAAATATTGGCGAAGATGTTGTATAATGCTAATCAGAAATTTTATTGGAAGGATGACATATATGTACGAATACAAAACCCGTATCACTTATTACGACCTGGACTTTAGGGGAAAGGTAAAGCTATCCGCCATTTTGCGAATGGTGCATATTGCCGCTGATGTTAACGCCAATGAACTTGGCATCGGCTTTGCGACGCTTCACCCGCTAAACATGAGCTTTGTGTTGCAGCGTTTTGGGCTTAAAATAACCAGAATGCCCGCGTACGGCGAAATGGTTACCATTCGTACATGGCCTGCGGAAATGACACGCGGCACATTTATCCGTAATGGTGATATGTATGATGAATCCGGCAATAAAATAATGGAATGGTCCAGCCTGTGGATTTTGTTTGATATTGCCGCCCGCAAAATATTAAAACCGTCTGCGCTACCGGTGGAAGTGCCGACTTTAACAGACTTTGGGGTAGATGTGAAACCTGAAAAGGTATACCTGCTAGCAGGTATGCCTACACCGTTTTCGGAGCATATTCATACGGTACGCTATGCGGATGTGGATACAAATATGCACATGAATAACAGCATTTATGGGGATTTGATTGGCAACGCTGTGTTCCCGACAGAAGATGTAGCCCCGGACTGGCAAGAAGTACAAATAAATTACCTTGGGGAAACGCGGCTTGGGGAGGAAATAAAAATCACCGCTTGTAAAGACGGTGAAGTGTATCTAGTGGATGGGCAGGCACCGGGAAGGGCGTCGTTTGCGGCGAGTATTGTTACCAGTTAATTTTTCCGTAACTCAAGAATACAACTGGCCTCCACCTTCCCCGTATGCGGGAACATATCCACAGGCTGGACAGTTACTAAACTGTATCCACCCTCTACAAGCACTTTAACATCCCTTGCCAGCGTAGCAGGGTCGCACGAAATATAAACAATTCTTTCAATTCGTGCAGAAACAAGTGCATCCAGCAGTGCAGGTTCGCAGCCTTTGCGTGGCGGGTCCAGGAATACCACTTGCGGCTGAATTTCTCCGCTCTCCAGCATAGGCGGAATTACATCCTCCGCTGCGCCGCATATGAAACGCATATTATTTATGCCATTTATTTCAGCATTTTTCTGCCCGTCGCTAACGGCAGCAGGTACAATATCCACGCCAATGATTTCTTTTGCATGCTTTGCGGCGTAAAGTGAAACACCGCCTGCGCCTACGTGGGCGTCTACTACAACTTTGTCCTTGCAGCCGGCCTGCGGACGGGAAACGCTGACGCTGTCCGACTGCATAACCGCAATTTCGTACAAGGCTTTTGTCTGCACAGGGTTTACTTGGAAAAATGATGGCGCAGAAATTTGGTATGTCACATGGCCTATGCGTTCACGGATAAAACCGCTACCGCTTATAACGCGAAAATGGTCGCCCAATACCACATTGTTTTTTGCCGTGTGGCGGCTGATAACCACGGTGGTTACGCCCGCACTTTCCAAGTCCTCTGCAAGCCGTGATTCCAGCGGCAGGCCATTGCCGTTTACGGTGAGCACTACCATTGCTTCTTTTGTGGCCAGGCTGGTTCTTATCATGATAAAGCGTATAAGCCCGCTGTGCGTTGTCTCGTTGTACGGGCTTATTTTATTGCGGCGCATATATTTTTTTACCACTTTAAGCACCGCAACATGAGCCGGGTGCTGAATATTGCAGTTTTCCACTTCCACAATACGGTGGCTGCGGGCAGAAAACATGCCTATGACAAACCCGTGGGCATTGTCTGCGGGCACAACAGGGAAAACTGCTTTATTGCGGTAATTATTGGGCTTTAGCATACCCATAACATCTTGCACAGGCGGGTTTTTAACCTGTCCAATACGTTCCAGTGCGTCTGTAACTATCTGCTTTTTGAAGCCAAGCTGTGCTTTATATTCGCAATTTTGCCATTGGCAGCCCCCGCACCGGTCGAAAACAGGGCATGGGCTTTCGATGCGGTGCGGTGAAGGGCGCAGTATTTCTACAATTTTGCCATAACCGTAGCGGGATTTTGCTTTTAGCATGTGAATTTTCAGTTCGTCGCCGGGCAAGCCGCCGTCTACAAACACCGTAAAGCCGTTGATATGCCCTACACCAAAGCCTTTGGCCGTGACAGCTTCGATTTCTATAATTTGCTGTGTGTTCTTCTCAGGTGTATTCATTATATGTCCGAATTCCTTATATATCTGGCTAATGCTTTGTGGTACCCGGCCCACGGCCCCGGGGTGGCGTCTTTGTCCAAAACTTCTTCTATTGTTTTGAGCTTTGCGTCCATATTGTCTGCATAGTGCAGCAAAATAGCTTCTGCCGTGGAAGGCAGCTTTGGTGAACCGAATTCAAATTCCCCGTGGTGGGAAATAATCAAGTGCTTTATAAGCGATGCAATTTCGTGCGGGAAATTTTCTATTTTCATGGTTTCCACCACTACCATTTCCACACCTATTATGATGTGGCCAAGCATTTGCCCGTCGTCGGTATACTCGTTTTGCGGCATGGGGGAAAGCTCGTAAATTTTGCCTATATCGTGAAGCAGCGCGCCCGCAAGCAAAAGATCCCTGTTTATATACCTGTAGCGGCTGCTCATAAAGTCGCAAATTTGCGTAACGGCAAGTATGTGCTCCAGCAAGCCACCCATGTAGCTGTGGTGCATTGCCTTTGCGGCAGAATGGCTTTTTAACGCGGCGGCACGGGCTTCATCTTTTATCAGTATATTTTCCAGCAGGGCTTTGATATATGTGTTTTCGATAGAATGAACAAGCGCGACGATTTGGCCGTACATTTCGTCTATATCTTTTTCCGTGGTGGGGATATAGTCGGACATGACGTATTCGCCTTCTTGGCTGCGGCGCAGCTTGTGGATTTTTATTTGTATCTCGTTTTGATATGACAGGGCGGTTGCGTCAATTTTAATCATATCGCCCTCGTTAAAGTCTTGGATATCGTTTGTCAGTTCCCAAACCTTGGCGTCTACGGTGCCGGTTTTGTCTTGCAATTTTATGGAATAGTACGTCTTGCCTGTGCGGGTTTTTAAGCTTTGCTTAAATTTGCATAGGTAATGGCCAAGTACGTGGTCGTTTTCTTTTAATTCTGCGATAAATTTCATAGGAATGCCCCCTAGCATATGTTATTGATTTCGCTGGTAGTATAGCATAGTTTTTGGCAATGTGAAAATGTGGTGTACACGCATGGCGGGGCAAGTGATTACTCTCCGGAACCTGGTACCAGGTCCTACAACAAAATATTTCATAACAAAACCCCCCTGCTCCCCAACCTGTACCGCTCCGGACAAACATGCTTTTGGCACAAATAGTTTGCCATTGCCGTTCTTTTCTGTTATGCTACTCCGAATAACAAAATCTTGGTCTAGCAGAAAGGACGGATGGTTGATTATGCTAAAATCCAAGAATATTTTTTCCGTTTCATACAGGCGGCAACCGGTGCGGGCGTTTTTGCTGCTTGTTTTATTGGCGGCGGCAGCGTTCGCGTTTGTGAGCCGCGCCACGGAATACATGCTTGTGGAAGGCGAGCTGACACGCATAGAGAACACCTATCGCGCGATTGGTATGCTTGCGCCCCTTGGCAGTGATAATTTTACTCAAGACCACGATGTACGCGCCGCTGCGGAAAGCCTACGCCCATATGTGGCCATGAGTGACGAACGCGTCTTTGTCCATGGCGAAATGCAAATGCCTGATGTACGCAATTCTGCTATGATGCTTGCCGGCTCTATCGGTGCGTTTTTCACACCCTCGCTGTGGGGGCTGCCCATAGATGCGCAATGCCAGATTTTCTACGGCATCCTGCGTCGCGAGCCTGCTTTAGTGTTTTTTAACGGCCAGCCTACACTCTTGCTTCATATATATGTGGAGGAAATGATTCAGGGTGACCCGCGCGCCCTGCAAGTTGGTGACGCGCATTTTGTTAACGAGCAGGGCCAAACCGCCACCATTCGGGGCAGCAGGGACTTTCTCCTGCGCATTACCCACGAGGAAGCGCAGCTTTTTAATAGCGGCGAGTTTAACCCTGTAGAAAATATGCGAATTGGCGGGCGATATGTTTTTCGCGCATCTGCGGCATATATCGAGCACATGCGCGGCTTGGCCGTTTGGTATTTGCGTGCGGTTCACGGCGTAGACGGCCTGCGTTTTACACCTATCTATGAAGACGGACACTATTGGATGCGTCTTGTTCCCGACGAAGCCGTGCGCGATATGCCCATTTTTTTTACCCAGGATTCCGCCGCCGTGCGCGAAGCACATACACAAACCTTTGAACGCCTGGAGATAAACTCACGTGCGGTTAATGTCATAGGCACACGGGACATGACCGCCATGCCGCGTTTTTCCAACCCCATGCACTCGCGCATATTAGACACACGCCTCTTCCCGGGCGGCAGGTGGCTGACGCATGAAGACTATGCATATGCGCGGCCGGTTGCCATGCTGCCGGCACAGCTTGCCATCCGCAACGGCCTGCAAGTGGGCGACACCCTCACCGTTACGCTACGCGCTACGGAACGCCCTACTTGGATAGACGACCCTGAGGGAACCCCATGGCCCAGTGGCCGCGAGGCTTGGTGGTACAGCTACCCGCAGGGCTGGTGGGCATTATTGGAAACCGCTGAAACAAACACCTATAAAACCCTTGAGCTTGAAATCGTAGGCGCGTTTTGGTTTACGCCGCCGGGCATGTTTATTCACAACTACACAGCGTCAGAAATTTATATCCCCGCGTCGCTTATCCCGGATGGCTTTGAATGGGCAGGTACACCACTGTTGGCCAGTATGTACAGCTTTGTGCTGGACAGCCCGCGCAGCCAAGAACCATTTATAAGTGCTCACAGCCAACGTTTAAGGGAAATGGGCTTTGCGCTTACTTTCTTGCCCACACGTTTCGACCAGCTTGTGCAAAGTACAGACCCTATCCGCGCCAGCATTACCATGAATTTGCTGATTTTTACGGCAGTAAGCATACTTATTCTGGCACTTGTGGTGTTTTTATACATTCGTTCGTGGCGCAAAAATATCGCCATTGCGCGTGCGCTGGGCGTATCCTCGCGGCGCGTTATAACGGGCTTGTTCGCGCCTGTTATTTTCACATGGGTACCCGCTATGTTTATCGGTGCGTTCGGCGGGTGGTATTTTGCACGGCTTGAAGCCGCAGAAACCCTGCACGAAGTAGCGGAATATGGCGTAGCGGTGTCGGTAGAACCCATTGCCTTCATTTTAATGGCGGCGGGGGTTATCCTGCTTGCCATAGTCTCTGTTGGGATAGGAGCGGCAGACCGTTTGCGCCGCCCTGTTTTGGAACAGCTGCAAGGCAGCGGCGGCCGCCGCAAAATCGCAAAACGCATCGATTCAGGTGTTGTGCAAGAGGACTTCACCGTCGGTGATTTATCCACCCTTTCGGTCGTTTTGAAAAAAAGCAAGTCACATGCCCGCTTGGCATCTTTACGCCACAGCATGAGACACATACTCCGCGCACCTGTAAAAACACTGCTTGCAGTGGTATTGGCCGGGCTTTTTGTGTTTTCGCTCAACTGGCTAAACCATACCATTTTGTTCACAGAGACCGAAATCGAGCGGCTTTGGCGTGAAACGCGCATAGAGGCAGAGCTCATTCACATTCCCGACGAGGATACGCGGCGGTTAAACTGGCCGGCACTGATAAACCCAAACACATGGGACGAATTTATTGCCACTGGTTTTGTTACAGATGCATACGTTGAAGTGCTTGGTGTCCATGGCAGTGGAATGCTTCTGGGAATTTCCTGCCTAGACGGTTTTATAGCCGAAAACACAAAAACTTCGATAGACATTGCCCTTGGTATGCTGGAAGAAGATATTCAAGTCACGTTAATAGACAGCTTCGAGCCGGAGGACTTTGTGTTTACACCGGGCGAACCCATACCTGTTTTAGTATCTGAATTTTTCATGGAGCGTGACGGACACAGCATTGGTGACATTTTTTATCTCTATATAGACTATTTTAGGTCGCAGGGTATGTTTGTTACCTCAATATCGATACAAGAGCCTGCACGCATTGTGGGCGTGTACGACTATGGGCTGACACGAGGCGTGTGGCGCGCAGGTCGGCCTGTGGTAATGCCCTTGGAAGGATTATGGCATATGAAGCGTGATGGTATGCCATCTGTTGTAGCAGGCATAACCGAGCCGACACTAATGACGGCACGTTTTACTGCAAACCCACTCCGCAACCGCGAAATACATCAACTGCAAAACGCCGCCGAGCGCATTGCTTATGCAAATATGATTGGCCCGGCGCATATACCGCTGGTTTTTGTGCTGGACGACGAGGTTTTGACCAATATTATCGCTCCAATGGAGCAGAGCCTGCGCCTGTTTAGGATTCTTTACCCTGTTGCGCTAGCGAGTGCATTTGTACTGGCGTTTGGTCTGGCACTTTTAACCCTGCTCCAAAGCGCGAAAAATGCGGCCATTATGCGCGTGCTTGGCAAGAAAAAGTCTGCCACATGCATTTCTCTTATCGCAGAGCAAATGTTTGTATGTGTATTTGGTGCAGGCGTGGGGCTTTTGGTGCTGCCGCTTGCGGGAATTGCCCCGGGGCTTATCTCGCTTGCCTTGGCGGGAATATATCTTGCAGGGGCATTTGCCGGCTCGTGGATCGGCTCAATTGTCATCACGGCACGGCCGCCACTGGAACTCTTGCAAATCAGAGAATAATGCGAAAACAAAGAAAGCGGCTCTGCCGCTTTCCACTAGCCAAACAAAGTTCAATTTCCTAGAGGATAAAATCCAGTTGGTGATAAAATATCACCAACTGACCAACGCTTTTTCATACTCTATGTTTGAACGGAAACATATTGGTTGGTGACGGAATTGCCCGTAATGGGCGGATAGGAGGACTGTGATATGTTAAAACTTGAAAATGTGTGTTACAGGTACAAACACGGTACAAATGACGTGCTAAAGCACGTCTGCGCCAACATGGATGCGGGTAAGCTTGCGGCCATCGTCGGCCCAAGCGGTAGCGGCAAAACTACCTTACTTTCTATCATGGCGGGCATGGATAGGCCCACAAGCGGCTCAGTTTATGTCGGTGGCGACAATATCGCCACGCTAAACATGGACACCTATCGCCGCGAACGCATATCTATGATTTTTCAAGCGTTCCAACTTTTTCCTCTGCTTACCGCACTGGAAAACGTCTGCTTCAGTATGGAGGTACAAGGCGTGTCTCATACCGACGCAAAAAACCGTGCCGCTCCACTGCTACGCTCCGTCGGCATAGACAACGAAAAGCATGGCCGCTACCCCGCCAACCTTTCCGGCGGCGAGCAGCAGCGTGTTGCCATAGCCCGTGCCCTTGCCTCCGGCGCAAAAGTCGTCTTGGCAGACGAGCCAACGGGCAACCTTGACACAGCCAACACCACCGCCATCATGGAAATTCTAACTAACCTTGCCCACCAGCAGGGCTATACGGTTGTTATAGTTACACATAATCCCGAAATTGCCGAACAGGCCGACAGCGTTTTCCGTATGCGCGACGGAGTATTGACGGAGGAAGTGTCTCCCATCATCCCGGGCTCCGAACCGGAATCTGAAAAGGAGATGTCTTGTTAAGCACTTTATGAATCACATGTTCTTTGTGTACCATTTCAAACAATACAAAAAAAGAGATATCTCCCTATCTCTTTTTTTACATTCGTAGAATAATATTAAACATGTCTTGGGGGTTAAATAACCAAAGATATACTAAACATCCAAATTCCTAACCTGCGTGGCAAATTCCTGAATAAACTCACGGCGCGGCTCTACTTTATCTCCCATCAGCTGGGTAAAAATTAAATCCGCCGCAATGGCATCATCCAACGAAACGCGCAATAGTATACGTCTTTCCGGGTCCATAGTTGTATCCCATAACTGGTCCGCATCCATTTCGCCCAAGCCTTTGTAACGCTGAATTGGTTTAATGCCTTCGCGCCCTATTTCGGATAAAATATTTTGCAATTCTACATCGCTGTAAGCGTAATACTCATTTTTCTCCTTCTCCACCTTATACAATGGCGGCTGTGCGATATATACATATCCGCCGCTTATAATTTCCGGCATAAAACGATACATAAACGTTAGCATAAGCGTACGAATATGAGAACCGTCAACATCAGCATCTGTCATTATCACTATTTTATGGTACCGCAGCTTTGCGATATCAAAATCCTCATGAATACCTGTGCCAAAAGCGGTTATCATCGCCTTAATTTCCTCGTTGCCAAGGATTTTATCCAAGCGGGCTTTTTCCACGTTCATTATTTTACCGCGTAATGGTAAAATAGCTTGATTTTGCGGCGAACGCGCATTTTTTGCACTACCACCAGCGGAATCACCCTCTACTATAAACACTTCACAAAGTTCCGGATTTTTTTCTGAACAGTCCGCAAGCTTACCGGGCAGGCGCCCGCCTTCAAGTACAGATTTACGCTTTACCAGTTCACGGGCTTTTTTAGCCGCTTCACGCGCGCGGGCAGCCATAAGGCTATTTTCGATTATAATTCTACCAACACTCGGGTTTTCTTCAAGGAAATACGCAAGGTGTTCGTTTATAACACTTTCCACAGCGGTACGCGCTTCGTCGTTATTTAGCTTTACTTTTGTTTGGCTTTCAAATTGCGGGTCTTCCACTTTTATGGATATTACAGCGGTCAAACCTTCTCTAACATCTTCACCGGAAAGATTTTTTTCGTTATCTTTCAGCAACTTAAACTTGCGCCCATAGTCGTTTATTGTTTTGGTTATACCGGAACGAAAGCCGGTAACGTGCGTTCCGCCGTCTGTCGTGTTTATATTGTTTACAAACGCGTATGTGTTTTCCTGAAAGCTGTCCGTATACTGTAACGATATCTCCACCATCACATTTTCATACACGGCTTCGCAGTAAAAAATTTCTTCTGTTAATGCAGTCTTATTTTTGTTGATATGCGCAACAAATTCTTTTATTCCACCGTCATATTGATAGGAGCGTGTACGGAAAGGGTCGCGGCGTTCGTCAATAAGGTCTATTTTAAGCCCCTTTGTCAGAAAAGTCGTTTCTTGCAAACGCTGTTTAAGGGTTTCAAAATTATACTCAAGCTCCTCAAACATTTCCGGGTCCGGTTTAAAATGAATAAACGTGCCTCTTTCAGTGGTATCGCCAATGACTTCAATATCACTGGTTTTCTCACCACGGGCAAATTTAATTTCATGAATTTTTTCGCCATCATGTACTTGTACATACAGCCACTCCGAAAGCGCGTTTACAGCAGATGCGCCAACACCATGCAAACCACCGCTTGTTTTATATCCGCCGGAACCAAATTTACCACCAGCATGTAATGTAGTAAAAATAACCTCTACGGCAGGCAAGCCTGTTTGCGCCTGTATACCAACAGGTATACCGCGCCCGTTATCACGCACAGAAATACTATTGTCGGGGTGAATACGCACAATTATTTCGTCACAGGCGTCCATAAGTGCTTCGTCTACAGAATTATCTACTATTTCGTAAACCAAGTGGTGCAAACCTTTAGCACAAGTAGAACCAACGTACATGCCGGGACGTAAACGAACCGCCTCCAGCCCTTCTAATACTTGGATATTTTCTGCTGAATATTCTGGATGAGACATAATTTTCTCCTTTTTGATGATACTGGGCTAACTTTCAATTCGCCCTTCTACCATTTTCATAATCTTGTAGTCTTTCATGGTTAAAAGTATATCTTCAAGCCCCGTACAAGTAACCAGGGTTTGTAAATTTTTTATTTGCTCAAGTAAAAATTGCTGACGGCTTCCATCTAATTCAGACAGCACATCGTCAAGCAATAAAACCGGAGTTTCTTTCGTACTTTGTTTAATTATCTCAATTTCCGCAAGTTTTGCAGACAATGCGGCTGTGCGCTGCTGCCCCTGTGATCCAAAAAATCTTGCGGAAATATTATTTATCGTAAAATTTATGTCATCTTTGTGTATGCCTAAAGTTGTAGTGCCTTGCGTCATGTCTCTTGTATGGGACTTATTCAAGTTTTCCAAGTAGGTTTCTATATTTGCAACGCTAGGTTCATAAGTCAAAGCCAAATTTTCTGCACCTTGAGTGATATTTAAGTGAATTTCCCGGGAAATTTGATTAATCTTCTTTACAAACGACAAACGTAATTTCATTATACGCTGGCCGTAATTTGCCAATTGCTCGTCCCAGATGCTTAAACTATCTTGCAGACCCCTACTTTTGTCCCTTTGCAAGCTTTTTAAAAGCGCATTCCGCTGCTTTAACGCACGGTAGTATTCCTTTAGGTCACTATAATACACGGGGGAAAGCTGGCATATTTCCATATCCATAAACCGGCGGCGTTCGTACGGGCCTGCTTTAATAAGCCGCAAATCTTCCGGTGAAAACATTACAACCAGTAACCGCCCAAATAAATCCTTCATATGCCTTATAGGAACATGGTTTACCGCCAAACCTTTTTTGGTTTTTGTACCGTTACGCTCTATATGCGCATCTAATGAGGAAATGTAGCCATCTCTATTAATATCAACACGCACATGTGCATCTGCTTGGTCGAATTGCACCAAATCCTTATCAGACCCAGCCCGCAAAGAGCGGCCAAATGCGCAAAAATACACAGCTTCTAAAAAGCTGGTCTTACCCTGTGCGTTCATTCCATGCAAAATGTTAACACCTTGAGATAATTCTTGATTGGTTATATCTAAATTACGGAAGCCGCTGGCGGAAATATTGCTAATCCACATACAATGTTGCTACGCTTCTGGTCTAAGCGGCACAATTAAATATTTAAAGTCTGCCCCATCTTCTATACCACGTATAGTACACGGGCTTAGCTGTGTATTAAACTTTAGAACGACGCTTTCGTCTTCTACTGCCCTAAGCGCCTCTATAAAGTAGCGCGGGTTAAATGATATGGTTAAAGCTTTACCATCTGTTTTGCAAGGAATGCCGTCTTCGGTTTCACCGCGCTCGCTGTTTGAGCTTATAATCAAATCGTCGTCGTTTATTTCTAATTTTATTCCAATCATTTTATTTTCTGTAGCTATAAGTACCGCACGTTCGAAAGCACTTAACAAATCGTTGCGGTTTACTTCAACTACTGTAATAAAATCCTCGTTAAATATTTGGTCGTATCTTATAAACTCACCATCAAGCAGATTGGATGTTAGCGTAAAAGTGCTTGCACCAAAAATGATACGCTTATCTGTAAATTGTACGCTTACTTCTTCATTTTCACCAGACGGCAGCATACGGCTTAGTTCATTAAGTGCTTTAGCAGGTACTACAGCCTTTGAATCCATACTATCTCCCTCTAAAGGTGTAGATTTATAAGATATACGGTACATATCCACTGCAACCATACGCATTGTATTGTCTTTTACTTCTATAAGTTCGCCGGTTAGCACCAATTTGCTTTGGTCTGTAGAAACGGAAAAAATAGTTTGGCGAATCATATCTTTAAGTGTTTGTGCTTTTAAACTATACCCTTGGTTTATTGGCACAAGATCTGATTCCGACATAACAGGGAATTCATCACCAGACTGCCCAAGTATCATAAGACGAGAACGTCCGCTTTTTACTTGTACACTATTTTTTTCATCTACGGTTATAGAAACAACTTCTCCGGGCATTTTTCTAACTATTTCGGAAAAAAGCTTTGCATCCAGTGCTATTGTTCCGGACACAGTTATGTCTGCCGGAATAGGTGACGTATCTATGTTTATTTCCAAATTACTGGCACTAAGCATGAGTCCTATGTCTTCTTGTGCATTAAGTAATACACACTCTAAAATAGGCATGGTAGTGCGCGGAGAGACTGCACGGATTGCTAAACCCAGTACATCCTGTAGTAGCTGCTTATCGCATGTGAGCGTCATAGCCAATTAAAACACTCCTATATATTTATTATATTTTATTGTAGTAGTTGTAGTAGTAGGGGCTGTGGATTGGTGGAAAAGTGGGTACAGCCCTGTAAAATAAACATTTATCCTGTGGGAAGCATTGTAGAATAGTTGTGGATATAGTGGCTAGTTATAAATACTATCCACAATGGAGGATAAATTGTCGAGTTATCAACAAATCGTAAACATGTTATTAACAGTTATCTTACGGCAAAGGTTCAAGCTTTTTCAAAAATTTGCGGGGCTCCAAGGATTTTAGACCTATTCACCACGGATACGTATTTCTAAATCTTCTACTAAAATACGTAATTTTTCGTCCATTTCTATCTCGTTTGCAATTTTTTCGCAAGAATGTATTACTGTTGAATGGTCTCGCCCACCAAAAAATTTCCCTACATCGGGTAAAGACTTGTCCATTATTTTACGGCAAAGGTACATTGCAATTTGTCTTGGGAAAACAATGGATTGTGTACGCTTTCGGCTGTTTAGGTCTTCTGTTGTAAGCCTAAAATGGGCTGCAACTATTTGTTGAATGTATTCCATAGTGATATCTGGCTTTGCAGCGTTAACAAGCTGGTCTTTTAACGCCTGTTGGGCTAGTTCTAGTGTTAAGGTGGCATTGGTTAGGTTAGCCCATGCCATTATTTTATTAAGTGCACCTTCAAGGTCACGTATATTTGATACTATGTTACGTGTAATAAATTCTTTTACATTTTGCGGGATTTCAATTTTCTCACTATCCAATTTTTTTTCTAGTATTGCTGTGCGTGTCTCATAGTCTGGGATACTAACGTCTGCAATAAGCCCTGCAGCAAAACGCGAAGTAAGGCGTGCTTCTAGTCCGGTTAGCTCCTTAGGCGGCAAGTCACTTGTTAGGATTATTTGTCTGTTTGCACTATATAACTCATTGAAGGTGTGAAACATTTCCTCTTGTGTTTGATCTTTGCCTTCTAAAAACTGTACGTCATCTACTATTAGAATATCTACTTTACGGTACTTTTCCTTAAATTGCTGTGTTGTTTGCTCTCGTATAGCAGTTACTAATTCGTTTGTAAATGTTTCTGATGATACATATACAACTTTTAATTCCGGAAAAAGGTCTAATGCACGATTGCCAATAGAGTGTACAAGGTGAGTTTTACCCAACCCTACCCCACCATATAAGAAAAGTGGGTTGTAATCACTAGACTCCGGTGTTTCTGCAACAGCCTTTGCAGCGTTGTAGGCAAGTTCGTTACATTTGCCCTTTACAAAAGTTTCAAATACATATTTTTGCCGTAAGTTTGTTTTTTCATAGTTATAGTTAGAAAGTTTAGTTTGTGTATCTGTTTTGTTGAAATCTTCAGGCGAAACGATGTGTATTTCTAAATCATTATTTCCAGAAACGGATTGTAAACAGCGTTTAAGCTCATGAAAATGCCTGATTTTTAAGGTGGGCTTATGGAAGTCGTTATTAATCATAAGCGTTAATATGTTATCTTCGTAAGAGAGCGGAATGGTTGGTAATAGCACCGCTTCATAAATGACTTGAGACATTGAGCTTTCTAACAAAGGTAAGGTTTTTTCCCAAATAGTTTGCACATCCATAAAGTTACCTCCTTTGATGATTTTGAATTGTTAAAGTTATCCACACACTTTTCAACAGGCTGTGCATAACTGCTTTGAGGCACCTATCTAATATACCAAATTAGGTGTAGATAAGCAAGATGATGTAAACAGCTTTTCAACAGAATATGAACAACTTTTGAACAAAAATATACACATAGGTAAAATTTATTGATAAGTAGTAGGGGAGTGTCCAATTAGCGTCCATCACAAGAAATCGAGAATAGAAAAAGGGGTATCCCTAAACATGTGTAATGCCTTAGTATTATAAGGGTTCTTATGTTTGACGGGAACGCGATATTTTAATT
>Ga0123355_10005550_pt1 | contig 18502 bp, 15 predicted proteins | sample TergutEmb28metaG_3_FD_89872 | JGI IMG/M metagenome (GOLD analysis project Ga0123355, IMG submission 89872) | Embiratermes neotenicus P1 segment gut microbial communities from Petit-Saut dam, French Guiana - Emb289 P1 | ecosystem: Host-associated > Arthropoda: Insects > Digestive system > Gut ... | reverse complement strand
GGCAGTTTAGCCAGTAGGCGGCCTGCTCGTCTTGGAGCCTGGCTATTTGGGATTGGTCGGCTTCCGCTAATTCATTGTTGAAATTGAAATATGACCAGTCAATAGATTCGGAAGACTCGGAGGCTTCTGCCGATATGTAGCCGGTTGGGTCCCATATGCCTGGGAGGTGTGTGTCTGGGATGCGTACGTCTGGCCCACCAATGTAGAACGGCTCAATCACAGGCAGATTTGGGTGGGGGATGTATGGGGCGTGGGCATTGTTTGCGTCCCAGGTGGGTAAGCCGTATTGAGTGGGCATATGGGAGACGGAAGCATACGCCAGTGTCGGCGTTAGCAGCGATATTATTAGTACAACTATCACAAGATTTTGAAGCTTGCGCACTAGGGTTTTTGACATGGGAATCATCCTTTGTAGATTTATGTAACAATTTGGCATTTCGCATGTACCATTGTTTGCAGGATAATACAATGGTATGTTGTGGCAAATCAAGAAAATAATTCGTATTCACTCTCTTTTTGCCATTTCGTATAGTAATTAATTTTTGCTACACAAATCGGGATATTTTGCTGTTCGTTGACATAAACCGTGCCGCGTACTATCGGCTCGGTATTGCCAGTTTGATAAGGCCGCCATAGATGGTGTTTACTGCATATCTTGCATGGGTATTTTTAGCCGCTGCAGTATAGGCCTGCCGGTGCAGGGCTATCCGTCACATATAAATATCAATGGGCACTACAAGCCTTTGTCGGTATCATCAAAACCGGATACTGCCACCCATATACGTAGCCACATATGCCGCCATAACCAATCGGAGGCTACCCATTAATTGAGTAGCCGACCTCACACACCATCGTGCGTACCGTTCGGTACACGGCGGTTCTCCGGTTTGCGCAAACCTATTTCTCGCTTGCGTTAGTGGCAGTGCTTTCAGGTATCTTTCATTCCATGTCCCCACAGCATTTACACGTTTTGCGTCTGTGTCGTTTATTGGGCTTCGTTTTGGTTGGCAAACTCACCCCGCTAACGTGCCTGATGCTGTTCGTGTTCATTGGGGCGGAACTTTGCATTGGGTTTCCTTCAGATTCCACCTCACGGTGGACACCCTTGTCCTCTGCTAATGGTTGACAACGACCAGCCCCTACAGTGGACTTTCACCGGCTGGATATTCGCCATGCGTGGCACACCACCAAAAAACCGTGGCAAATAAAATACCCCCGAAGTGTCGGGGGTTATTTATTAACTGTCACAATCCACAACCCTCCTCTAACAGGGCGCGGGCAGCCTTCTAGTGCGTATGTCCGTCTTCTTTAGGCGGCTCCAACCCCGGGATAGTAATGCCATTCTTACTGGCATAATCCCAAAGCGCGGCCCGCAACGCCTCTTCGGCAAGTACCGAACAATGTGTTTTAACAGCCGGCAAACCGTCAAGCGCTTCCAGCACCGCCTTATTGGTAACGGTCATTGCTTCTTGAACGGTCATACCTTTCACCATTTCCGTTGCCATGCTGGAGGTTGCCACTGCTGCGCCGCAGCCGAAGGTTTTAAAGCTTGCGTTTATAATTACATTATTTTCAATTTTAAGGAAGACACGCATAATATCTCCGCAACTGGCGTTGCCTACGGTACCTACACCGCTGGCATCTTCCATTTCGCCAACATTGCGTGGGCTCATAAAATGCTCCATGACTTTTTCGCTATATTCCATTATTCACCTTCCCGGGAAATTATTTCGCATTGCGCCTTATACCGAAGCACCTTCACGGCGTAAAAAATCATCGTAAAGGGGCGAAAGTTCACGCAGCCGCGCTACGGATTTTTCAAGTATAACCATTAAACCATCAATATCATCAAGGGTGCTTTCGCGCCCTAAGCTAAAGCGAATGGTACCGTTCGCCAACTCGTGGCTTAGCCCCATGGCCGTTAGTACATGGGAAGGCTCTAGGGCCCCGGAAGAACATGCGGACCCTGTAGAAGCCTGGCAGCCCAGCATATCCAAATGCAACAGCAAAGACTCCCCTTCGATAAACGAAAATGAGATATTTACATTGCCGGGCAAGCGGTTATCCCGCGGCCCGTTAAGCCGTGTATGGGGTATGCGGGTGAGAATTTCGTTTATAAGCCTGTCCCGTAACGCGCTAAGTCGCCGCTGCTCGGCCATTTCGCCCATGGAAACCGAAAGTGCTTCGGCAAGGCCCACTATCCCGGCTACATTTTCCGTACCGGCCCGGCGGCCACGCTCCTGAGCCCCGCCTATTAAAAGCGGCGCGATAGGCGTTGCCGTTCTAATATATTGTGCCCCGATACCCTTTGGGCCAGAAAATTTATGGGCGCTTAAGGATAAAATATCAATATTTAATGCCTCAACGTCGATTGGGATATGCCCTACGGCCTGTACCGCGTCTGTATGCAGGACGATACCTGCCTTGCGGGTAATCTCGCCAATGGCCGCCATGGGCTGAATGGTTCCCACCTCGTTGTTGGCCAAAATCACGGACGCCAGTACCGTATCCGGGCGGATAGCGGCGCTTACAGCTTCAGGTGAAACAAAGCCTTCATTGTCCACGGGTAGATAGGTTATTTCATAGCCCAGCTTTTCCAAGTGCTTGCAGGTATATAAAGCGGCATGATGCTCTATTGCCGTGGTTATTACATGGCGGCCATGGTTACGCCGCGCCTCAAGTACGCCTTTAATTGCCCAGTTAACCGCTTCTGTGCCGCTGCCGGTAAAAAAAATTTGCACCGGTTTTGCGCCTATTGCATTGGCTACGGTTTGCCGGGCCTGGTCTATGGCCTTGCGGGCGGCGCGGGCAGGGGTGTATACACTTGATGGGTTTGCAAAATTATTGCTTAAATAAGGCAGCATTGCAGCTAACGCCTGGGGGTGCAAGGGCGTTGTAGCGGCATTGTCGAAGTACAGGGGCATTATACGCCTCCTGCAATGGTGAAGAAGGAGAAACCGTTGATGGTTATATCATTTGTAGGCCTGCTGTTGGACGCCGGGGCATTTGCAATGGCGTCTACTACATCCATCCCCCATACTACATGTCCAAATACCGTGTGCGGGTTATCGCTGTTATGCCAATCCAGATGGGGTGTGCCGCCGTGTTCAAGGAAATATTCCAAAGATTCCGCCGGGAATATCTCGCCAAAAGTGGCCGTGCTGCCATCCATAAATTCCTGTACCTCGTTTTGCATTTCCAGAAGTTCCAGATAATGGGCACGTGTGCCGGGGTCTAATGCGGAGTTTTGTACTACATAGAATTGGCTGCCGATAGAATTGGGCATTGCTGATTGCGCCATTGCAAGGGCACCCCTAAAATGCCGAAGCTGCGGGCTAAGTTCCTGCCCAAACTGGCCGCCCCAAATGCTTTCGCCGCCGGTACCCATACCTAAGGGGCAGCCGGTTTGAATCATAAAGTCGGGTATAACCCTGTGGAAAATAATGCCGTCATAGAAGCCGTCCCAGGCATGGGTAAGGAAGTTTTCCACGGCCATTGGTGCCTCTGTTGGGAAAAACCTAAATGCGATATCGCCTTCGCTGGTGTGTTTTATGGCTATTAGTTCACCTTGGGTTAATGGGGATAATTGTAAAAGTTCTGTAGTTATAACATCCTCTGCAATAGTGTCCGGTATTTGGCGCTCCGGTACGTCCCAAATCGGCGGCAGTGATGTAACGCGCTGTAAGGTTATGCCTTGTATAACAATGCTGTCGGCACCAGCGTCTATGTCCGGCACTATAGGGGTGGCCTCACCATTGTCTGAACATCCTGCCAGGGATAGTACCCCCATTAACAATGAAAACAATAAAACTGCTACTAAAGATTTTTTTTGCATGATATGCACCTTTCCTTTGTCATTTTTGTTTCGATTATACAACAATGTGAAAAATTTGTAAGCCTTTATAACAAACAAATGGGCAATGGCTATAATTCACTATTATTGGCAATATCCTGGTAATATAGTCGTTTCATATGAATACAGGCCCTAAAGCCGCTGGCTTGCCCTTGTAAACAGCGTCTCAATAAAATCAGCCCGCACAAACTCAGCTGCTTGTACCATCCGGCGTACTTCGTCCATAGACGCGATTTTTGCATCCACGGTTTCCCCCGCTTGCAGCACTACATCATCTATACAAAAATCCTGCTTAAACAGCCACACATCGAAAAAGGCGCGTTCATGTTTTCGCTCCAGCACAATCTCGCCATTTTCCGAACTTAAACTTAGGCCTGTTTCTTCTTTAGCTTCCCTTATGGCCGCGGCCAGGCTGTTGTCACCGGTTGTAGCGCAGCCGCCCTGGAACTCCCACATGCCGGCCCAGCTTTTGCCCGGTGCCCGTTTGGTTAGCAAAAATTCGCCGTTATTGTTCATGATGCATGTAAGTACAACCAGGTGATAATCCCCTGTTTGCAGTGGGTTGCCCCGGCGGTGTGTACGGCCGGTTAGCTTGCGGTTTGTATCATATACGTCCCACATTTCGTTATCTACAGTGTGGGTGTGCAGCCACGCCTGCAAACGGGCAAACAGCACCGGCGTTATCTCCGGAAAGCGCAAACTGCACGGAAGCGCGTCAAAAAGCCCTACTTCCGCCATTTCGAAGTCGGGCATATTGCCAAGTTCTGATATTTCCGCATAAAACACTTGGCCGCTGATAGATGTAGCACGAATTGTAGAATAGTCAAAAGCCGGGACAATATCAAATTCAAGGGCCCCGGTTTCCTCCCGCAGTTCACGTTTGGCGGCTTCAAGAGGTGTTTCTCCCGGCTCTATATGGCCGCCTGCTGTTTCAAATACACTGCGTTCCTTTGCACGGCAAAACAGCCACTTGTTATTGTATCTGGCGAAAATTACTGTGTAGACATAATCCTTAAACTCACCCAAGTTTGCGGTCAACACATCCATTGTCATGACTCCCGTCTCTTACAATCCCTAAATATGCGCCGCTGTAGTAGCTAACAAGAATGTATAAAGGTCCGCTTGCCCTTCAATAATCTTGCCAACGGGTTTGCCGCCACCATGACCGGCGGATTTTTCTATACGAATAAAAATAGGGTTATCCCCCGCGTCTGCTGCAAGTAGGCTTGCGGCAAACTTGCGTGCCTGGCCGGGGACCACCCTGTCGTCGGTGTCTGCTGTCATAATTAGGGTGGGCGGGTAGACGGTGTTCATTTTAACATTGTGAAGAGGTGAATATTTATATAGGAAGGGGAACTCGTGGGCATTTTCGGCAGAGCCATATTCCCCTGTCCAGTAGCGTCCTGCGGTAAAAAGATGGTATCTAAGCATGTCCAAAACCGGCACTTGTATGATTACGGCACCAAAAAGGTCCGGCCGCTGGGTTAGGCAAGCAGCGGTCAAGAGCCCGCCGTTAGAGCCGCCCCGGATGCTTAACCTATCCCGTGTGGTATAGTTTTGGCTTATCATGTATTCCCCGGCCGCTATAAAATCGTCAAATACGTTTTGCTTGCTTTCCAGCATTCCGCCCCTATGCCATGTCTCGCCGTATTCCAACCCGCCTCGTAAACAGGCCTGTACATATATTCCGCCCTTTTCCAGCCATACCAAAGTAGAAGTTGAAAATCCCGGCGTCATACTAACGCTAAACCCACCGTAGCCGTATAGCTGGGTTGGGTGAGAGCCGTCTTTAACCAGGCCTTTCTTCATTGTGATAAAAATCGGAATTTGCGTCCCGTCTTTTGAAGTGGCAAACTCTTGAACTGTTTCGTATTCATCCAATGGGAAGTCTATTTCAGGCGCGAACCAGGTATTGGTTTTGCCTGTTGTAAAATCGTAGCGCAATACCGTGGCGGGGTAAAGGAAGCTGGCAAACTGGATAAAGCACTCATCACGGCTGCTTTTGGCGGAAATTGCGCTAACCTCACCTAAGGCTGGCAGTTCTATGTCTTTAACAAAGCTGCCGCATAGGTCATATATTTTAACCCTATGGGTAGCATGGTGCTGGTAAACGCAAAGCAATTGATTGTTTGCAATTACAGGGTCTTCAAACATTTCTGTTCCGTTTGGGATAATGGTTTTAATGTCACGGGCTCCGTCTTTGGATAGTTTCATGCTTACTACTTTGCCAAAGGGTGCGTCGTTTTGTGTATAGATGTAGGCTGTATTGTCTACCACGCCTATAAGTTCATAACCTCCGTCTACAAACTCCGGCGCAATGGCAAGCCATGGGGCGTTCATATCTGCCATCGGCCTGTAGAACAGCTTGTTGCGCCTAAGGGTTGTGCCGGCGCCAACCTCAAGGAAGAGCCAATTCTTCTCCTCGTCGGAACTGATATAGAAATCCCAATCAGGGTTATCAGGGTCTTGATGTATTATTATGTCCATGTCCTGCCCTTGGCCCACACGATGGAAGCAAACCATAGAATTGCGGGCCTGTGCGGATAAAACCGTGGATGTTTGCGGGTCCGGATAGCGGGTGTAAAAGAAGCCGCTTTCGTCCGGCAGCCAGGTTATGCTGGTAAACTTGGCATGTTTAAGAAAATCAGGGCAGTCTTCCAATGTGTTAAGGTTAAGCAGCTTTATTTCTTGCCAGTCTGACCCGCTGGTTGAGAGGCTATACGCGAAGTAATTGCCCATTGGGCTTACAGCACGGGCAATAACGGCTATGGTTCCTTCCTCGCTAAGCCTGTTTGGGTCCAGGACTATCTCGCCGGTTTCTTCCAGGTTGGGCGAGCGGTATAGCACAGGTTGGTTTTGCAGGCCGTTATTACGCCAGGTGTAGTAGTAACCCGCTTCAAAGCGCGGCGGGCTGGCTTTAGCGTAGTGCCATAAATCCTTAAGGCGTGATTTTAACGCCTCGCGCATGGGCCGGCTGCTTACATAGGCTTCGAAGTCGCTGTTTTGTTCTTGCATCCACTTTTGTACTTCCGGGGCCGTGTCATCTTCCAGCCAGCGGTATGGGTCAGCTACTATGGTGCCATGATAGTTATCTATTACCAATTCACGGCGGCTTTGACGGCGGATAGGTAGGTTTTTCATTTGTGCGCTCCTTACCAATAGTATATTTTAGTTTTCCACTGCCAATTATACCATTAGTGTCTGCGAACCTCAAAACAGAGTGAACAGCAAAGGGAATACAAGCAAATTGTTATTGCCCATGCAGGACACAAAATAAAAATCCCGAAAAATCAAAAGCGATTTTTCGGGATTTTATATTTCGTAAAACACTTTACGCGATGCGGACAGCTTGCAAACCTCTACCCGCGTTTCTCAAGTTCCAGTAAAAACGTCTTATTTTTAAGCCCGCCACCATACCCAACCAAGGCTCCATCTGCACCTATTACCCTATGGCAGGGCACTATTATGCTGATGGGGTTATTATTATTTGCGCCGCCCACTGCCCTTGCCGCGCCGGGTTGGCCAATGTTTTGGGCAAGTTCTTTGTAGCTTATGGTTTGGCCATAGGGGATGGCCATTAGCGCTGTCCATACCCGTTTGCGGAAATCTGTGCCGTTTAGCCTTATTGGTACGGTAAATTTCTGCAGCTTGCCGGCAAAATAAGCCTCCAACTCCTTGATGCAAGATTTAGCTGCCGGCGCGTTATTTATCTGCTCCTGTGGCTCATAAGCACGGTGAAATTTTTGGCGAGTGTCTGCTTCCATAAAGGAAATTTCGACGATGTGGCCGTCTTCTTCTACTACCAAAAGCGGGCCGATTGGCGAGTCGTATCGTATAGATATCATTTAGTACATCCTCCGGTTGTTGAGGCTATCCGTGCAAAATTATCGGATAATCTCTTTACATGGCCTTATCGTGCTCTACCATCTCTTTTAGTTCATCGTAACTTGGCAACTTTAGCCCTTCCGCGTTTGCGGCACGTGCCACAAAGCCATATGCTTCCTTAATATTTTCAGAGCGCACAAGAGCTTCTGCAATCATAGTTAGTATTACTTTTGTCTCACAAGCCACTACATAACCTCCTTTGTTTAGCAGCCTGTAGAGCGTACTACAGCCCAGAAACCCTTAACCCATCTACCAAAATAGAAGGCATACCCATGCCCCCATGCCCGCTGGAATGGAAGCGTAGGTCGCTGCCTACTGCCTGGATATTTTTCATTACCTCGTAGAAATTACCGGCAACGGTAATCTGCTCTATGGGCTTCCCTAATTTGCCGTTTTCGATTAAATAACCGTCTGCGGAAACGGAAAAATCACCGGAAACAGGGTTAACGCCTGAATGCAAACCGGCCATTTCTGTAATAACAACGCCTTTTTCCACCCCGGCAATAAGTTCGTCGAAAGATGTTTCAGACGGCACCAAGTAAAAATTAGTGCAAGACGTGGCAATAGCCCCGCCAAGCCCGGTTTTAGATGCATTGCCTGTAGATTTTACCCCGTCTTTTTCAGCGGACTTGGTGTTATACAGCAAGGTTTTCAATACGCCGTTTTCTATCACAGCCTTTTGCTGGGTGGCTACACCCTCCGCGTCGAAGGCCATGCTTCCCAGGCTAAGGTCGCATACGCCATCGTCCCTTAAATTAATATGGGGCGCGGCAATGGTGGTTCCAATCTTGTCTTTGTCAAGGAGAGAAAAGCCCTTTTGCGCATTTTCGGCCATAAAAATGCTGGAAAACACTCCAAACAAATCTTTGGCGTTACTGTTATTAAATACAACCGGATAAGCACCTGATTCAATTGAAGCAGCGCCTAGGTAGCTTAAAGCGGTATCTACGGCTTTTTTTGCTAGGGCCTTGTAATCAAATTCGGCAAAGTCGCGGCCGTTCCAATATTCGTATGCGGACTTGGTTTTTCCGTCTTCCTCTACCCGTGCTATTAATAGGGCGCTGGCCATGTTGCCTTTATGGCTTAAATCCAGGCCATAGGAGTTGGCCATAGCCATCTCGTTTTCCTGGTTGCCTATGGTACAAAAATCCGCCATTTTTACCCTCGGGTCCAGGCTTTTGGCGTATGCTTCCATTTCTGTAGCCATTTTGATTTTATCGGCGGCGCTAAAGTCGTTTAATGCGGGGTTGTAGGCACATACCTCGGGGTAGGTTTCGTCGCCGGGGTAGAGTTTTTCTACTGCTTCTTCTTCAATTATGCTGGCGTTTGCGGCGGCGTTTTCTAGTAGTGGCGCTATAACTGCTGCGTCCATTTTTTCGCTTGCGGCGTAGCCCATTTGCCCGTTGTACGTACCTCTAAAGCCTACGCCTTGGCTGGATGTGCTTTTATACTCGGTAATTTCGCCGTCAAGGACCCTTACCGAAAAGCCGTTGCTGCCCAGGAAGAGTATCTCGTAATCCGTAAAGCCTTTGGCTTCGGCCTGGGCGAAAAGTTCCTGTTTAAATTCAGCGAAAGTCATATTATTTCCTCCCCCCTACAGTCATCTCTTTTACGCGAATCATTGGCTGACCTACATTGGTTGGCACGCTGCCGCTTAAGCTGCCGCAGTTGCCCTGGGCAGAGTCGAAGTTATCGCCTACCATGTCTATATCCCATAGCACTTCATGGCCCTTGCCTATTAAGGTTGCACCGCGTACAGGCTCGGCTACTTTGCCGTCCCGTATCATATAGCCTTCAAGTACCGCAAAGTTAAAATCGCCGGAAGATGGGTCTACAGAGCCGCCGCCCATTTGCTTAGCATACAGGCCGTATTCCGTTGCGGCAATTATTTCTTCGGGCTTGTCCTTTCCGGGAAGGATATAGGTGTTGGTCATGCGGCTTGTTGGGGCATAGCGGTATGACTCGCGCCTGCCGCTGCCGGTGGAGGGTGTGTTCATTTTTAGGCCGTTTAGATAGTCCACCAAGTAGGATTTTAGTATGCCGTTTTCGATTAAGGTTGTACGGCGGGTAGGGGCGCCTTCGTCATCGATATTTAGGGTACCCCATTCGCCGGCTATGGTGCCGTCGTCTACGGCGTTTACTATGGGTGGGGCTACTGCTTCGCCAAGTTTCCCTGTGAAAACAGAAGAGCCTTTGGCAATAAATGTAGCCTCAATACTATGGGCGCAGGCTTCGTGGAAGATTACGCCGCCGAAGGCGTTATCTATTATTACCGGCATACGCCCGCTTGGGCATAAGTCCGCCTTTAGCATGGTTACAGCTACCTGGGCAGATTCCCGGCCCATTTTTGCCATGTCCAAAGAATCCAGGAATTCGTACCCGCCTTTTGTGCCGGGGCCTTGGAAGCCCACCTGTTTCTCGCTGCCTTCTGTGGCTACTGCCTGCACCATTGCGCGGGTGCGGGCACGGCGGTCCTCTGCCCATATGCCGTTTGAGTTGACTATTAGCACGTCTTGCACAACGGATAGGAAAGTGTTTGAGGTTTGGGTAATTAGCGGGTCGTAGGCGTAAGAGGCGTCTGAGGCTTGGCGCAGTTTTGCCACTATGTCGCTTTTGGCCACCTTGTCTATGGGCATTTGAACTGTGTCGGAAAAGCGCTGCCACTCGCGCCTGTCCAGGGTTATTACGCCTTTAACCGTTGGGTCCTCTTTTAGGCTGGCCTTTACTGCTTGGGCCGCATCTTTGGCCAGCTTTAGCAGGCTTTCGCGGCTGGTGTTATTTGTATACGCATATACTGCGTTTGTGCCTAGAATAATGCGCAGGCCCAGGCCGTAGTCTATGCCCCAACTGGCCTTTTCTATCTGGCCGTTGGTCATGGTGATGTTGTCCTTCACGGTGTTTTCCATGAAGATTTCTGCTAAATCGCCGCCGGTGGCTAAGGCTGCTGTTAGCACATCGTAAACTAACTGTTTGTCTAGCAATTTAAAACCTCCTTTTGAAGCGGTTTTTTCTTATTCTATCATTTTATTACCAGATTGGCACGGGAAAACAACAATTACATTACAACGCGGGTTTTTGGCCAAACTATAGTTGCGCGTATGGGATGCACGTGCTATATTTTTTGTGTATTTAGCACAAATTATAGCGAGTATTATTGGGAAAAATGAGGTTGCAGCGTGAAATTTAACTTCTATTATGGAGGATGCTATCCATGGAACAACATATGATAGACCTTATTGACAGTGCCAACATGGGCGATATAGATAGCCAGTACAGGCTTGGCAGTGCATATAAATTTGGGGAAGAGGGCTTTTCCAAAGATTTGCTGGAGAGCCATAAGTGGCTGAAATTGGCTGCGGAAGGGGACCATCCGGACGCTCAGCTTATTTATGCATACTTTTTTATCGACAAGGGTGACCATGGGCATATTAGGCATGACCTGGAAGAAGGAACGTACTGGCTAAAAAGAGCCGGTGCTAACGGCAACGCCCAGGCGTTATGGTTGTTGATAGGCGTATATGCCACATTCTCGCCGGAAATTAGCGGTGAGGTGGTGGTGGATTGTTTTAAAATGCTAATTGGCACCTGTAACGACTATACCGCCGCGGTAGAGTTAGGTTCCATATATTGCGGAAGCCCGGCAAACAAGCATGTCCGCCGCTTTCCTGGGCTTAAAGTTTATTGCGACCCGGAAAAAGGCTTCCGCCTAATGGAAGAAAGCATACGGCTTGCAGAAGGCATGGAAGAAAACCCGCTTAAATACGAGCAATACGCCATGGCTTGCCAGGCCTATGATTATGACTCATCTAAATCATATAAACATGAAGAGGAAAGCAGCTGCTATTTCAGGGGAAGCGATAGGATAATTGCCCTTGCCAAGAAATTATGCTATGCCGAAAAAGCCCTTGCATCCCTGCAAAACAATGCCTTTACATCTCCCTTATCCAAGGAAGTTGTAACAAGTTTGATAGCCGAGCAAAAGAATTATCTTAACAGTGCAAGAGGGGAACTTTTGGAGTTGTTAAATAAGAAGTAAAGGGGCTAAAATCATGCCCGGTTTTCTTACGCATTATATTGGAGGGCAGTTGGTTCTTCAGGCTGCCGGTACGGAAATCAGTAATTATATCAAGCCTCTGGATAAGCTGTTTAATTTAGGGACCCAGGGCCCGGATATTTTCTTCTATTATATATCCGGTTTTATCACCAAAAGAATAAGAGGAATAGGCACCCAAATGCATGACAGGGATTTGGGGCGGTACTTTATGTACCTTGCCGATTTTCTCAAGCAATCTAAAAGCCCCGCCCAAAAGCAGATTTTATTTGCTTATGTGGCGGGTTTTTTAGTGCATTACGCGGTTGATGTGCACACCCATGGCTATGTGTACGGCAATACCAAGGCCGATACCGGAATGAAGGAGGCTTCCCTTCACAGGCATTTTGAAACATCTATAGATGTGCTGATGCTTAACCGAATGTATGGCCGCAAACCCGGTGATTACAAACAATGGCAGTTAATCAGCCCTAAAAAAGTATATTTGCGCGTGGCGGCCGCGGCTATGGGCGAGGCAATACGCCAGGTGTACAAGCTTGACATAACCCCAATAGATGTATACCGGGCTATGGAGCATATGGCGCGGCTTACAAGGTACATGGAGTCAAACACCGGGCGGCGCAAGCGCTTGCTGGGCCGTGCAGAAGAAATGACAGTAGGTTCCCGTATAATTTCGTCATTAATTCATATGCAGGCAGTACCGGGCGGGCGGGACTATTTAAACATACAAAAAGCCCCGTGGAGCGCCCCATGGGCCCCGGAAATAAGCCATACATCCAGCTTTATAGAATTATTCGAATCTGCGATAGACGATGGCGCAAACATGGTTCGGGCCATTTACGGGTACATGGGCGATACCACATCCAGGGAGGAGTTTTCCGCTATAATTATGAACCGTTCATTAAAAACAGGGCAGCACACGGAAACTCCGGTGATTTCATGAGCCGCCTGGTGGTAATAGGCGGCGGCCCCGCCGGCATGATGGCCGCAGGCACAGCAGCAGCCCATGGAGTATCCGTGACCTTATTGGAGAAAAACGAAAAATTAGGCAAGAAGCTGTATATCACCGGAAAGGGCCGCTGCAACTTAACCAACAACACAGACATACCCGGCCTAATGTCCAGTATCCTAACCAACCCCCGTTTCCTGCACAGCGCATTTTACGCAATGGACGCCACGGCCTTGATGGCCTTCTTCGAAGGCAAGGGCGTACCCCTTAAAACAGAGCGGGGAGGGCGGGTTTTTCCCGTTTCGGATAATTCAGGTGATATCAACGACGCACTGAAAGCATATCTTCGTGTAAGCCGGGTAAGAGTGGAACTTAATTGTGCCGTTAAAAACATATCCCACTGTACTATACCCGAGCAGGGAATTTCACAAGAAAATAGCAAATGTTCCCTATCTTTTATTATAAGTACCGCCCGCGACACTATTTACGCGGATGCGATAATAATTGCAACAGGAGGGTTGTCTTACCCTTCTACCGGCTCTACCGGCGATGGCTTTGGGTGGGCAAAAGCCCTTGGGCATACTGTAACCCCCACGCACCCGTCCCTTGTTCCTATGCAAGCGCCTGAGCCTTGGCTGCATGACCTAGCCGGTCTAAGCTTAAAAAACGTGAGATGCACCGCCACTATTTCCGGGGAAATATCGCAATTTCGTGATGGATATGAGATAATTTCCACAAACTCTGCAAGCCAGCGTCATGTAAGCCCGCGCAAACCATCCCAAAACGATGGCAAACCCGCAATTGTATATGATGAAATAGGGGAAATGATGTTCACGCCAACAGGCATAACCGGCCCGTTAATATTAAAGGCCAGCGCTTTCCTTGCAGGGAAATGGGAACAAACCCCGGTAATAACAATAGACCTAAAGCCCGGCCTAAGCCCGGAGCAATTGGATGCCCGTATTCTTAGGGATTTTTCCGCCCATCAGAATAAGGACTTTGCCAATGCCCTAGACGGCCTGCTGCCTCAGCGCCTAATCGAGACAATAATACAGCTAAGCAATATACCGCCAAATAAGAAAGTTCACACAATAACCCGCGCCGAAAGGCAGCAGCTGGTTAACCTGCTTAAAAACCTGCATATCCGCCCAACAGGCAACGCCGGGTACAAAGAAGCTGTTATTACAAAGGGCGGCATAAGTACCAAAGAGGTAAACCCGTCTACGTTAATGTCAAAGCACAGCCCCGGCCTATTTTTTGCGGGGGAAATGCTGGATGTGGATGCGTTAACAGGCGGATACAATATGCAAATAGCCTTTTCTACCGGGTACCTTTCCGGGCTTTCCGCCGCAGAGTACCTGGCTGGGTTTTGATACTAATGGACAACCTTTTTCCGGTTTTGATGATACCGATAAAGGCTTCCCCCGGTTTTGATACTAATGGTAAACCTTTTCCCGGTTTTGATGATACCGACAAAGGCGATTACAGTTGTAGTACAGGATATGAACAACACCCACTACGAAAGAGAGTGATTGGTTTGACCCCCCCCCAACACACAGGCTTCGCAGTAGCAATAGACGGCCCGGTAGGCGTAGGCAAAAGTACAACGGCCAGAAAGGTAGCCAACCGCCTTGGCATGACCTACATCGACACCGGCGCAATGTACCGGGCAGTAGCCCTATACAATGCACGCCAGGGTGTGGACGCCCGTAACGAAGCCGCAATAACAGCCTCCCTGCCATACATCAACATAACCCTCCACCGGCAGCAAATTTTCTTAAACGGCGAAGATATATCCAAAGACATCCGCACTCAAGATATATCCGAATACGCATCGGTAGCAGCATCCTACGCCCCTGTGCGCAACAAACTGGTGGCGATGCAAAAGAACTTGGCCAAAACCGGCGATGTAGTAATGGACGGCCGGGATATAGCCAGTCGCGTTTTGCCATGGGCACAGGTAAAGATATACCTAGACGCAAATATAGACATACGCGCCCAAAGGCGCGCTAAGGACCTGGCAGCCAAAGGCCAACCGGTAGATTTTGAGACAATCCGCAATGAAGTTATGTTCCGGGATAACCGCGATAAAACCCGGGCAGTAAGCCCTCTAATCCAAACAGACGACGCCATATATGTAGACACAGGCAATATGACGATAGATGAAGTAGTAGAACATATAGTCACCTCGCATATACAGCCCGTAAGGAGGCCATAATGTTATATAGGTTCGCAAGAAGGCTGATAATAATCCTGTCACGTCCGTTTTTCCGTTTCGAGGTAACAGGGCGGGAGCATATACCAAAGGCAGGGGCGGTAATACTATGCTGTAACCATATCCACCTGCTTGACTGCCTTCTTCTGGCAGTGTTTGTTAAACGCCAAGTCTTCTTTATGGCGAAAATAGAATTGTTCAGAGTCCCGCTGCTTGGCAGGCTGTTAAGGAGACTGGGCGCATTTCCCGTAGACCGGGGCACTACAGACTTAAAAGCCTACCGCCACACAATGGAACTGCTTAAAAATGAAAAAGCCTTGGGCATTTTCTCCCAAGGTACCCGCACACAAGATTTTGACAATGTTAAAGGTGGTGTTGGGGTTTTTGCACTAAAGTCCGGTGCGCCGGTAGTGCCTGTTGGCATTAGCGGAACATACCGGATATTTTCTAAAATGCGCTTAAGATTCGGCCCGCCCATTTCTATGGAGCAGTACCAGGGCCGCAAAGTGAAATCAGACCTTATAGAAGAAGTAATGGCCGATGTAATGGGCAAAGTATCGGCGCTGGCGAAATGTTAAGCCCGGGGAAGGCCCCGCCCGCCACTGCAAAACCCCCTGTACCCGGAAAGCAGACAACTATAACAGTAGCTAAGTCGGCAGGTTTTTGCGCCGGTGTGGCCTGGGCAGTAGATACCGCCTATAAGGAACTCCACGAAAACCCAGGCGATAAACTAGCCACCCTGGGCCAATTAATACACAACCGCAACCTAACCGACGACCTTGCCGCGAAAGGTATGCGCATAATAAGCAGTATAAACGAGGTAACAGACGAAACGGTAATAATCCGTTCCCACGGCATCACCGCCGACGCAGAAAACGAACTAAAAGCCCGTGAAATCCCGTATATAGACCGTACTTGCCCATGTGTAAAATCCGTACACCGCAAGGCGACCCATGCAGTGCAAAACGGGCGGGAGTTAATAGTCCTAGGCGAACCAACCCACCCGGAAATAATAGGCACGGTAAGCTACGGCGGTGAAAATGTAATTGTGGCAACCGGCGCGGCCGAACTTCTGCCCCTACTCTCCCAAGATAAAAAATATACTTTGGTAGCCCAAACCACATTCGACACAGATACTTTCACATGTATAACCTCTGCAATAACAGGCTATGACATAGAAATCCACAATACAATATGCAACGCCACATCCATGCGCCAAAAAGAAGTGGCAGAATTAGCCGCAATATCCGACGTTATGGTGATAATCGGGGACAAACAAAGCGCAAATACCCGTGCTTTATACAATATTTCCATCAATTTATGCCCAAGAACGATTTTTATCGCGTCAATTCACGATTTACAGTTGCAGTATCTGCGTGCAGGTGATAGAATAGGCGTTACAGCCGGTGCTTCCACACCGCCTGCTCTAACAAAGGAGGCCGTTCAAGTTATGAGCGAATTTGCAAATTCTGTGCCTGCGGAAACCCCAGAAGAAATAATAACAGGCATTACTGCTGACGCACCGCTAGCTGAAGAGAAGTCAGAGGCGCCGCAAGAAGTCCAATCGGAAGTGCAATCTTTTGAAGAAATGCTGGCCGAATCCTCACACAAGCCCCTACATAGCGGTCGCGTTGTGAAGGGTACGGTAATCCGGGTAACACCAACAGAAGTAACCGTGGATTTAGGCTACAAATCCGACGGTATCATCACGCGCCAAGAGTTTACAGACGACCCGACAGCCGACATCACCCAGCTAACCAAGCCCGGGGATGTCTTTGACGTGTTCATAATCCGCGTGAACGACGGCGACGGCAATGTTCTTGCTTCCAAGAAGAAACTGGACAACCAGGCAAACTACAAGCTACTGGAAGAAGCCATGGCCGAGAAGGCTGTGGTCACCGGTAAGATAACAGAGGTTATCAAAGGCGGGCTTTTAGCCAACATTCATGGCGCCAGGGTATTTATCCCATCGTCCCAAGTGTCAAACCGCTTTGTTGAAGACCTAAGCCAGTTTAAAGGCCAAGAGTTGAAACTCCACATACTGGAGTTGGACCGCTCTAAAAGGCGCATAGTAGCCGGCCGCAAAGAGTTGGCTACCATAGAAGCCAAACAAATCCGCGAAGAAATGTTTGCCAAGTTAGAAGTAGGCCAGCGCATTGATGGTACAGTAAGCAGGCTTGTAGACTTTGGCGCGTTTGTAGACATAGGCGGAATAGACGGCTTAATCCACGTATCTGAAATGGCCTGGAAGCGGGTACGCAAAGTAACAGATGTACTACAAGTAGGGGATAAAGTAACCGTAACGGTTATAGGCGTTGACCCGGCAAAAAATAAAATCTCCCTCTCGCTAAAAGACATCAGTAACGACCCATGGGCCGGAGTAGCCGAAAAGTATCCGGTAGGCAGCATAGTAGAAGGCCAAGTAGTGCGGCTGGCGGCCTTTGGCGCTTTTGTAGCCCTTGAAGACGGCGTAGACGGCTTAGTGCATATTTCCCAAATCGCCAACAAGCACGTAACTAAACCGGATGAAGTATTGCAGGTAGGCCAGGTTATCCAGGTAAAAGTCACTGATGTTAACCAGGAAGGCCATAGGATTAACCTCTCAAAACGGGAAGCGGATATAGAACTTGGTTACGAAAATTACGACCAAGAAGAAGAATACTACGAAGAATACTATGAAGAGTACTACGAAGACGCCCCCGCAGATGAAGCCAAAGATGAAAGCGCCGAAGATGTAGCGCCTAAACCAGAGGCTGAAGAGGAAGCAGCAGAAACTGCGCCTGAACCTACAGAGGAAACAGAAGATACCGAAAGTTAAACATTCGTTAAGAGTAAGCTGGGCAGCCGCGTGCTATAGGTACCTGAGTAAAATCCGGCGCTTTTAAAGAATGATTTAGAGCGGAAATTACCAAAAGGCATGAGGAAAGTCCGAGCACCATAGGGCATGGCGCCGGGTAACGCCCGGCGGAGGCGACTCCAGGGATAGTGCAACAGAAATAAACCGGGGCAATGCATTAAAGGCCCTAAGGGTGGAAAGGTGCGGTAAGAGCGCACCGCTGCCCCGGCAACGGGGCAGGCACATGTAAACCCCGCCTGGTGCAAGACCAAGTAAAGCAGGTTCTTTTCGTATTATTAATACGATAACGGCCATGGGCGGCCCGCCCAAGCTTTGGTAGTGTCGCATGAGCCCGCCGGTAACGGCAGAGCATGACGCTCTTAGGGCCAAGATAGATGGCTGTCCATGACAGAACTCGGCTTATAGGCTTGCTCTTATTATGATAAAGTTGTAAAATATAAACCGCCGCCTATAACAGCGGCGGCATATATGGAGATGTACTCAAGTGGCTGAAGAGGCGTCCCTGCTAAGGATGTAGGCCGGGCAACTGGCGCGGAGGTTCAAATCCTCTCATCTCCGTTTTTATACATTACTCCCCTGTGAAAGTGGATAATGTAAACGTGTAGCTGTTAGACAAGGCCGTCAACCGTTACCTAACAGCAACACCTAAATCATCCGAAAACTCGCTTGCAGGCGGGTTTTCTTTTTTTGCG